>JGI12316J15310_10000042_pt48 | contig 74765 bp, 70 predicted proteins | sample MarCyaLeptolynsp_FD_15310 | JGI IMG/M metagenome (IMG submission 15310) | reverse complement strand
TAGGCGGTCATATGCTTTTCAAGCCCGACCCGTTGTAGCCAATGGCGCGCCCGTGTTTCGCGGTCGGGTCTGTTCATGCCTTCAACCTTGAGGCCGAACGCGGCATTCTCACCAACGGTGCGGTGGGGAAACAGCGCAAAACTCTGAAACACCATCGAGATACGATGGCGGCGGAAGGCGGTCAGCTCGCGTTTGTGCATGGCGGCGACGTCATGATCATCCACGACAACGCGGCCCAGCTGAGGCTGAAGCAGACCGTTTATCAAACGGACAAGGGTCGACTTACCCGATCCTGAAAGGCCCATGACAACAAACAGCTCACCGTCTTTGATCGTGAGGGATACGTCGTCCAGGGCAAGCGTGGCGTCGAGTGTGCGCAGGATGCGGTCTCGCCCGGCGCGCTGCCGGGCTGCGGCAAGTCCTTGCCGGACATGTCGCCGCTGGGTGGCGAACAGGTGCGAGACGCCTTCAAGGGCAATCATCGTTTACCATCCCCGCCGTTGACCAGATGCCGCTTGCCAAACGCCTGGGTAATCCGGTCGAGAACAATGGCCAGAACGACAATCGATAAACCACCAACCAGACCTTTGCCCACATCCGCCCGCTGCAGTCCTTCCAGCACGGTCTTGCCGAGGCCCGGCGCGCCGATCATGGAGGCAATGACCACCATGGCCAGCGCCATCATGGTCGTCTGATTGATACCCTGCAGAATGTTGGGGACGGCCAGGGGCAGTTCGACAGACAGGAGCCGTTGGCGGGCCGTGGCACCAAATGCGTCCGCTGCTTCCAGCAACTCGCGCTCAATGAGCCGCAGTCCAAGGTCCGTAAGGCGAACAAGCGGCGGCAATGCGTAGATGATGGTCGCCAGAATGGCGGGCACCTTGCCCAGTCCCAGCAACATCGCCACCGGTATCAGATAGACAAAACTGGGGATGGTCTGCATCAGATCGAGCACCGGCGAGACCGCGCGGCTGACAAGTGCGCTCTTGGCCATGGCAATTCCCAGCGGCACACCGAGCACGGCGCTGAGGCCGACTGAGACAAGTACGATGGCGAGACTCTGCATCGCCGCATCCCACACCCCAAGCGCCCCGATGAGCCACATGCCACCGGTACAGACGAGTGTCAGACCGATCTTTCGTGACGCGGCAAAGGCAAGCAGAGCGACCAGGCACAGAACCATCCAGGGCGGCAACGCGCGGATCGGAGCTTCGATGAACAGGAAGGCAGCAAGCAGTGCATCTGACACGGCATCAAAGCTCGTGCCATGTGTCGTGATCAGCCAGTCAATGGCGTCATTTGCTGCAGTCCGAAGAGGAGAGCCAAGGTCGGGAAACACTGTCCGGCGCTCTAGTTGGTTGCCAGGTCAGCAAGCACCTGTGCCCGGCTCTCGTCCGGAAGCCAGTCTGCCCAGTGATCCGGGTTTTGCCGCAGGAACAGATCCGCAGCCTGTTCCGCTGTCAGATCATTCTCTCGCATCTGGCCCAGCGCATCTGACACCATGGCTGAGGTTGTGTTGTAAGCCGTCAGAACACGGATCAAATCAGGAGCATCTTCCGAGAACTCTGTGTTCACGCCAACGGCGACAGACGCCAGCGCATAGGCTACACCACCCAGCAGCGGTTTGTCGGGATCACGCAACGCTTCAAAGGCGGCTTCATTGTACTCGGGCTCTTCCAGCTTTACGAAATCATAGAGGCCATCAAGCCAGCTGGGTGACCAGTAGTAGAACAGAATGGGGCGCTTACGCTTGATCGCACCGGCCACAGCAGCCGAGAGCGCTTCGCCCGTACCGGGCAGGAAGTTTGTGTAGTACGCGTCGAGCCCATAAGCCTCGAGCTTGCGGGTGTTGACGATCTCGCAGGACCACCCGGCGATGCAATTGTAGAAGCGGCCCTTGCCGGGCTCTTCGCGATCCCTGAACAGATCAGTGTAGCGGGGCAGGTCGCTGACGCTCTTGAGATCAGGGGCCGGGGCGTCAGGCCCTTCAACCACATATCTGGGTACGTACCAGCCTTGTTCGGCATCAGGAAAGTTCGGGCCGATGTCCTTGACCACGCCCCGGTCCGCCGCTTTTGCCCATACCTCAGCGAGATTGTTGCGCCAGACTTCCATCAGTATGTCCACATCGCCGCGGGCCAGGCCGTTGGTCAGTGGAATGGTGGAGCCGGGGATTTCCGTGGTTTCGCAACCAAATCCGGATTGCAGCAGCCGGGCGGCAACCGCGTTGTGGAAACGCGCCGAGTCCCAGTCCAGCCCGCCGAATACCACCGGACGGTCAAGTGGACAGGATTGGGCGTTGGCGGACAAAGGAAGAAGCAGCGTTACAGCAGTCGCCAGCAACGCGAACCATTTGGTTGAGAACAGCATCCGGCCATTCTATGGGAGGTGGCCGGAGAATTACAGACCGGCCCACCAGATCAATGGGCGGGCATCGGGTGTGCGCGTGACGCCGTATGCTGACGGTTTGCGGCAGGCCGCTTTGGTGCCGATCTTTTCTTGCGGAAAGACGACGGCGCACGCCCATACAGTTTGTTGAATGCCGCATTGAACTGGCGCGTACTGCCAAAGCCCGCTTCAAGGGCGATATCGGCCATGGTCATGTCGGTCTGATCGAGCAGCCGCTTTGCCCTTTGGATGCGCAGGGTCTGGGCGATCTGTTTGGGTGAGGCGCCGATATGTTCATGCAACAGGCGGCTCAGGTGCCTGGGGCCGATACCCAGACGGTCTGCAAGCTCAGTTACTGATCCTGAATCGAGCGCCCCGTCGGCAATCAGGCGCATGGCCCGGTCAGCAGTTGTCCGAGTGCCGTTCCATGCCGGGCTGAAGGGGGCTGTTTCCGGACGGCATCGCAGGCACGGGCGGTAGCCGGCCTGTTCAGCAGCCGCTGCGCTTGGATAGAAAGTGACATTCTTTTCCATCGGCGTTTTGACGCGGCAGACAGGGCGGCAATAGATTCCGGTTGTCCGTACGCCAACAAAAAACAGCCCGTCGAACTTCGGGTCACGCTGGCGCATGGCGGTCAGACATGTGGTGAACTCAAGCATGCGGCAGCATAGCATGGGCCCGGCTGCAGTTGATGGGGCAACCGATGATGATGTCCGAAAGCATCTCACAGCAGGTTGCGAGAGCCTGGAGCCGTGTTTGTGCACCAACCATGCCCAAAGAGAGCAGCGTTGCGATGTCTCGATCTGACTGGAAAGGGGTGTTGGTGGCCCCTTTGAGAAAATGGCTCCCCGGGCCGGACTCGAACCAGCGACAAAGCGGTTAACAGCCGCTTGCTCTACCAACTGAGCTACCGGGGAACACTCACAAAGCAGCCATTGGTCAGCCGCCCCGTGCGAGATGCAGGGCTATAGCAAAGCCCTTAACGCCTTGCAAAGCCCGATTTCGTCAGAATGCAACAAAACTGGCTTTATTTGGGTTAACTGCGACCATATTCCCGCCTACCTGTAAGGATACCGACAGCGCAATCGTGATTGCCTGTCTATATGGCAGGGCTGACCAACCAACAGGAACCAGACGGCTTACATGGCTCGAATCAAACTAGGCAGACGAACCTATACAATTCCCGGCCCCAAACCGGTGCGCATCGCCCTGGGCGTATCATTGGTACTGATGGGCATGGTGGGGTTCCTGCCGATTGTTGGCTTCTGGATGATCCCGCTGGGCCTGCTGGTCCTGTCGGTTGATTCCTGGCGTGTGCGGCGCATGCGGCGGCGTTTCGAGGTTTGGTACGGCCGCCGCCGCGAGGCAAAGGCCGCCCGCAAAGCCAATGAATCCAAGGCGGAGGTTGGCAAGGACAGCAAGACTGCTGCCTAGAGAAACGCTGGTTTTTGAGAAAGGTTGGAGGCCACGCCCGGAATCGAACCGGGGTAAACGGATTTGCAGTCCGGTGCGTAACCACTCCGCCACGTGGCCTCATCCTGATCGCGCAGCAAACAGATGCGTCGCCGACCAAGGGGGCGGGCTATAGCAGATGGTGCGCGGGCAAACAATCACAGAAAAGCAGCAGTTTGCGATCTATGCAGATGCCTACACTGGCTTGTTGTCAGCCCCAAAGACGCTGACTATAAGGCGCCATACCGCTATCTTGGCGAAACCGGCTTGATCCAGCCGGCTCGCATCTTCTTCAGTCAGGCTTGGTCCATGCTCGATTTTGCTTCAGCCCGTTACAACATGATCGAAAGTCAGATCCGTCCAAACGACGTGACGGACAGGGCTGTCCTGCAGGCCATGGCGGAGACGCCACGCGAATTGTTCGTTCCTGCCGCCAAGCGGTCCGTGGCCTATCAGGACGAAGACTTCGTCATCCATACGTCTGATGACGGCGCGCAGCGCTACATCATGGAGCCGCGGGTTCTTGCCCGCTTGCTGCAGTTTGCCGATATCGCACCGGATGCCCTCGTGCTCTATGTCGGCGCCGGTCTTGGCTATGGCCCGGCTGTGGTGTCCAAGATGTCTGAAACCGTCGTCGCTCTGGAAAGTGACTCTACACTGGTTGCCAGTGCCAGTCAGAACCTCATGGACACGGGATCTGACAATGTGGCCGTCATTGAAGGGCCGCTTCAGGATGGCTGCCCTGACCAGGCACCGTTTGACGCCATTGTTGTTGAAGGGGCACTGCCGGATGTCCCCAGCGAACTGTGCAAACAGCTAAAAGATGGCGGAAAGCTGGTCTGCGTGATCGGGTCAGGCCTCGCGGGCAAGGCCCATGTATTTGAGGCTACCGGCGGTGAAGCGAGTGCCCGGGCCGAATTCAGTGCTGCTGTGGCACCCGCGCCGGGCTTCGAGAAGCCACGGGGCTTCGTTTTTTAGGTCACACGCGGCCGTTCTGCACTTCACCGGACAACCAAATTCAGCTTTCAGGCGTAATAGCTGTGTCTAACCGGTCATCTGGCGGCGAAAATCGCGGTATTTACACACGAATAGTGCACTTTTTGACACCATGATGCCTGTGTGGGTGTTGAACCGGCTTCTACCGACACCCTATATAGGTCCGACATATACAGCTTTGAGTGCGAGACGCACCAGCGGGGGATGTTTTGAGCATTTATTCGGCAGAATTCCTGAAAAAACGGCTCCATGGCGGTGTGTCCGTCGCAGCGTTGTCGCTGTCTCTTCTGGTGGCCACTGGCGTAGGATCCGTGTCCGCCCAGTCGCTGGAAGACACACTGGTGGCGACATATGGCTCCAACCCGACACTCCAGGCGGCCAGAGCGGAACTCCGCGCAACGGATGAAAACGTTGCCCAGGCACTCAGCAACTGGCGGCCGTCGCTGTCTGCAACAGGCACCAGCCAGTTCACCAGCTCGGAGAGCGATCTGAATGCCGGGGCGGGCCTTGGCGCCCTGACGACCAGCAAGGATGACCGAACCAGCAATACTGGCACGGTAACGCTGCAGCAGAACCTGTTTCGCGGCGGGCGGACCGTTGCTCAGACACGCCAGGCCAAATCGCAGGTCGCCGCCGGTCGTGCTCAACTTTCCGGCACGGAGCAGGATGTGCTGTTAAGCGCTGTCACCGCGTATATGGATACGCTGCGTGATACCGCGACCGTAGAGCTGAACCGCAATAACGTCGCCGTTCTTCAGCGCCAGCTTGAAGCCTCCCAGGACCGCTTTGATGTGGGTGAAATCACCCGGACAGACGTTGCGCAGTCCGAAGCGCGCCTCAGCGGCTCCCAGTCAGCCCTTATTCGCGCTGAAGCCAACCTGACAAATTCCCGTGCCGCATATGAGCGTATCGTCGGGTCCGCCCCCGGAACGCTGGAAGCTGCTCCTCCATTGCCTCCGCTTCCCGCTTCTGAAGATGAAGCGCGGTCCATTGCGATCGCCAATAATCCGACACTGATGGCTGCCCGGTTTGGCGAAGAAGCCTCCCGCCATGCCATTCGCAATGCCAAGGGTAGCCTGTTGCCGACGCTGACAGTGCAGGGCGACTACAGCTATTCGGACAATCCAAGTTCCACAGTGGATAATTCTGAATCGGCAACCGTCACCGGCCGGCTGACGATTCCGCTCTATCAATCCGGCGCGGTCTACAGCCAGATCCGCCAGGCAAAACAACTGAACAGTCAGTCGCGCCTGCAGATTCGAGAAGCGACTCGATCAGTTGAAGAAGGTGTTGCAAGTTCCTGGGAAGCCTATCGGGCTGCCAATGCGCAGATCACATCGGACAGGGAGCAGGTCCGGGCCAACGAGATCGCGCTTGATGGCGTTCAGCAGGAAGCCCAGGTGGGGTCTCGGACCACACTTGATGTGCTTGATGCGGAACAGGAATTGCTCGACTCCCGCGTTGCTCTCGTGACATCCGAGCGCAATGCCTATGTGGCCGCGTACCAGCTCCTGTCGGCAGTTGGACGCCTCAATGCGGCCTATCTGGCGCTTCCCGTGGAACTGTACGCTCCTGAAGCAAACTATGATGACGTCAGTGGTCAGTGGTTTGGCTTTGGCGTGACGGATGAACCCGATGAGGTTGCCCCCGAATCAGGCACGGATGCGGCGTCACAGCTCTAGACCGCGCGATCCTTCAGCACCCGGCCTAATCCCGGCATTTTATCTTTTCCCGCCGGCAATAGGCTTGGGTTAACTGTTTGTGGCGGAAACTGGTCTGGAAACGACTGTCATTTGGGGCGGGCCTGCCTTTAATTGGCCATTCGGCTGAGATAGGTTTAACCCTTTAGTGCACATGTGGGGACGGGGCTTTACCAAGTACCGGGACCTGAACAGTTTGAGCGCGCGGCGCGCGAGATGCGGTGAGTGATACGATGAGCGAACAAGGCACGCAGCAAGAACCTTCGATGGAAGAAATCCTCGCATCGATCCGTCGGATCATTTCCGAGGATGGCGACGAGGAGGGTGCTGAAGGCGCGAACGCGAGCAACGACGAAGCTGCCGCGGCGGAAGCGCCTGCCGAAGCCGCTGCTGATGTTGCTGCCGAGGAGGCTCCTGCCCCTGAACCTGCCGTAGAGGAAGAAGCCACGCCAATCGAAGACCTTATGGTTGCTGACGATGACGGCGAGGAAGACGACGTCCTCGAACTTACCGATATCGCGGAAATGGAGCCGGAACCGGAGCCAGAGCCGGAACCGGAAGTTGCTGCGGCGCCTGAACCAGAGCCCGAGCCGGAGCCAGAACCTGTACCCGCTGCCGAGCCTGCCGAGGATGATCCGTTCGATACCGGCGAAGACAGCGACCTGATGGCCATCGACCGGACTCCGGAGCCAGAACCTGAGCCGGAACCAGCACCGGCACCGGTTGTTGCTCCCGAACCCATGCCAATCGCCAATACGGCTCCCACACCGGAGCCCAGCAGCCTGATGTCAGCCGAAGCAACGGCTGCTGCCTCCGCTGCATTTGACCGCCTGTCCGCAGACATGCGTGTGTCGGGCGACGGCGAGAGCGGGACGCTGGAAGGTCTTGTTCAGGATCTCCTGCGCCCGATGATGAAAGCGTGGCTCGACGACAATCTTCCCGCCATTGTTGAAGCAGCCGTCGCTGAAGAAGTTGAGCGTGTGGGCCGCCGTCGCCGGCGGTAATCACGTAGAATTCAGGGCTTCTTGTTGTCATCGAAGCTCTTTGCGTTAAAACCAGCCGGTTCCCTTGTGATGCCTTCTCAGGCACTCGCAGCGGAACCGGCTTTTTATTTATTCGCCCCCCGGTTTTCAGGCCACCTGACACCCGGCATGGGCAAGGTCAAACACGATGCTTGAGAAGACATTCCAGCCCCAGACGGTCGAACCCAGAATCTACGCCGAATGGGAAAAGACAGGCGCCTTCAAGGCCGGCGACCCACAGCGGGTTGCTGCGGGCGCTACGCCATATTCGATCGTTATTCCGCCACCCAATGTCACCGGGTCCCTGCATATGGGACACGCCCTGAACAATACGCTGCAGGACATTCTGGTGCGGTTTGAGCGGATGCGCGGCAAGGATGTGTTGTGGCAGCCGGGTACGGATCATGCGGGCATTGCCACACAGGCCGTTGTCGAACGGCAGCTGGCAGAGAAGGGCACCAATCAGTCCCGGCGTGATATGGGCCGTGATGCCTTTGTCGAGCGCGTCTGGGAATGGAAGGCTGAAAGCGGCAGCACCATCACCAACCAGCTGCGCCGCCTCGGCGCTTCGTGCGACTGGTCCCGCGAACGCTTCACCATGGATGACGGCATGTCCGAGGCCGTCCTCAAGGTGTTTGTGTCTCTGTACAAGGAGGGTCTGATCTACAAGGACAAGCGCCTTGTGAACTGGGATCCGACGCTGGAAACAGCCATCTCCGACCTGGAAGTCGTGCCGACCGACGTGAACGGCCACTTCTGGCATTTCCGCTATCCGCTGGCCGATGGTCTGATCTATCAGCATCCAACCAAGCACGATGAAGACGGCAAGCCGACGGCGTTTGAAACACGCGACTACCTGGTGGTCGCGACGACGCGGCCTGAAACAATGCTGGGCGATACGGCTGTTGCCGTGAATGCAGAAGATCCGCGCTACACGGGCCTTATCGGCAAGCACATCGTTCTGCCGCTTGTCGGTCGCCGCATTCCCATTGTTGCTGATGAACATGCGGACCCGACCCAGGGTTCAGGCGCTGTGAAGATCACGCCGGCGCACGACTTCAATGACTTTGAAGTCGGGCGGCGCCACGACCTGCCCATGGTCAACATCATGGACACCCGCGGCCTGATTGCGCTGGACGGCAACGAAGAGTTCGCCGAAGGCAGCGCGGAGGCCCGGGAAGCAATTGCCGCCTACCATGGGCTCGACCGGTTTGAGGCTCGCAAGAAAATTGTTTCAGCGTTTGATGAGCGCGGCCTGCTTCAGGAAGTTGAAGACCGGCGCATCGCGGTTCCCTATGGCGACCGCTCGAACGACGTCATCGAACCGTTTCTGACAGACCAGTGGTATGTGGACGCCAAGACGCTGGCAAAGCCCGCCATTGAGGCGGTGGAGAAGGGTGAAACGACTTTCGTTCCAAAGAACTGGGATAAGACCTATTTCGAGTGGATGCGGAACATCCAGCCGTGGTGCATTTCCCGACAGCTGTGGTGGGGCCATCGCATTCCCGCCTGGTACGGGCCGGACGGCGAAGTTTTTGTCGGTCATGATGAAGCCGAAGCGAAAGCGCTGGCGCGGGAGCATTACGGCAAGGATGAACCACTGACCCAGGACGAAGACGTCCTGGATACTTGGTTCTCGTCAGGCCTGTGGCCGTTTTCCACACTTGGCTGGCCAGAAGACACGCCGGAAGTGCAGCGCTACTACAAGACCGACGTTCTGATCACCGGCTTTGACATCATTTTCTTCTGGGTTGCCCGGATGATGATGTTCGGTCTGCACTTCATGAAGGAAGTTCCGTTTAAGGACGTTTACATTCACGCGCTCGTTCGGGACGAGAAGGGCGCGAAGATGTCCAAGTCCAAGGGTAATGTCATTGACCCGCTGGACCTCATCGAGAGCTACGGTGCTGATGCTCTTCGCTTCACGCTCACCGCAATGGCCGCGCAGGGCCGGGACATCAAACTCGCAACGTCGCGTGTGGAAGGGTACCGCAATTTCGGCACCAAACTCTGGAATGCGGCGCGCTTCTGTCAGATGAACGAATGCGGCCGCGTCGATGGTTTCGATATCTCGGCTGTTCAGGGCACAGCCAATAAGTGGATTGCAGGCGAGACCCGACGGACGGCTGAGAAAGTGACCGAAGCACTTGAGGCCTATCGCTTCAACGAAGCTGCGGCCGCGCTCTATCATTTCGTCTGGGATGTCTTTTGCGACTGGTATCTCGAGCTCATCAAGCCTGTGCTGAATGGAAGTGACGAAACTGCAAAAGCTGAAACGCGTGCGACGGCCGCATGGGTCCTCGACCAGATTTTGCTGATGCTGCACCCGATGATGCCGTTCCTGACAGAAAATCTCTGGCAGGAAGGTGTCGAAGGTCCGGCCCGCACGACCATGCTCGTGACAGCTCAATGGCCTTCTTATGGTGACGCGCTTGGTGACGCGGCGGCTGACGCGGAGATCGACTGGATCATCCGGCTGGTCACCGAAGTCCGTTCCGTCCGTTCACAGATGAATGTGCCCGCCGGTGCTAAGATACCCCTTGTGCTGCGTGATGCATCTGCGGAAACGATTGACCGCATCGGGCGCAACAAGGACATGATTGAGCGGTTGGCACGCCTTGAGAGCATTCGCGCAGGCGATGATGCGCCTGCAGGCGCCATACAGGCTGTGGTGGACGAAGCCACATTGTTCCTGCCTTTGGCGGATGTGATCGATCTGGATGCAGAGCGTGCCCGCCTGACCAAGGAAATCGGCAAGATCGACGGTGAGATCAAGAAGATCGATGGCAAGCTCGGCAATGAAAAATTCCTCTCCAAAGCGCCGGAAGCGGTGATTGAGGAACAGCGGGAACGCAGGGCGGATGCCGAGCAGACCCGTGCAAAACTTGCCGATGCCCTTGGACGTCTGGAAGGGGCTGCCTGACCATGTTTACTCGTTTCTGCACCCTCGCATTTGCGGCCCTTCTGTTCGCGCTGCCTGCTCAGGCGGCTGAGGAAGAGATTCTTGAAACCATCTTCGTGAAGGACACCATTGAGCGGTCTCTGTTTTCCCCCGAACTGCTTAACCGCGCGAATGTCGAGGAAGTCGTCGCCATTGTTCGCGGCCTCAAAGGAACTCTCGGCGGCTTCCGCGGCGTTCAGAAGGATGGACCGAATACCTATACGGTGTTTCTTGAACGCGGCCGGGTACCTGCTGAAATCCAGACTGATGAGCAGGGTCTGGTGACATTCCTGTTTTTCAGGCAACCGACCGCGGCTGGCCTGACGCCACAGGAAGCACTGGGTGGGTTTGTCCGCCTTGAGCGCTCCGGCGGCGGGCAGATCTCGGTTCTTGTGACCCGCGACGGGGTCGATCAGGTGGCCCTTGCGCCGGACGCAGAGCTTGATGCCGGGTCAGCCTTCAAGATGGCGGTGCTCAAGGCATTGATGGATGCCGTTGATGCGGGTGATGTCGCCATGACGGATATTGCGACAGTGGATGCCGCCTGGCGGTCACTGCCCAGCGGTATCATGCAGGACTGGCCGGACGGCACGCCTGTAACACTGGCCACATTGGCAACCCTGATGATTTCCATCTCCGACAACACGGCAACGGACGGGCTCGTTTCCATTCTCGGCCGTGACGCGGTCGAGGCCTATCTGACCCGGACGCCGCTGCTTACAACTGCCGAGTTCTTCAAGCTCAAGGCGGATGTGAATAACACACGCGCCCGTTACCGCGCAGCCGAGGATGACGGCCGCGCCGCCGTCCTTGCTGATCTCGCCACGGCGCCACTGCCCGAAGTTTCCGAACTGGACGACAGCCCGTCGCCGGAAATCGGCTGGCCGGTGTCCGCCCGCAATCTGTGCAGCCTGATTGATGATGTGGCGGCGAACCCGGCCATGCAGGTCAATCCCGGTGTCGCCAACCCCGCAGAATGGGAGCGGGTGGCGTACAAGGGCGGCTCGAATTTCGGCGCGTTCAACATGACCACGCAGCTTGTGGATGAAACCGGCACGAGCTGGTGCATTACCGCGACCTGGAACACCGAGCACAGCTCTCTTGACCAGGCAGCCTTTACAACCGCCTATCTGGCCATGATCGGCAGCCTCACGCAGACTGAAACCCCATGAACAGATAGGGCTTTATTGCCGCAAGGCTGCCCCCCACTCGTGCTGTGGAACCGGGCTGGGGTTCCCACTAAACTGCCGCCAATTCAGTTCCCGACCTGATGGAGATATGGCCCCATGAGCGCCAACACATTTGACAAATCGAAGCTGCCGAGCCGCCACGTGACCGTCGGCCCGCAGCGCGCGCCGCATCGCTCCTACTACTACGCGATGGGCCTCACTCAGGACGAGATCGATCAACCGTTTGTGGGTGTGGCCACCTGCTGGAACGAAGCCGCGCCGTGCAATATCGCTTTGCAGCGTCAGGCCCAGTCGGTGAAGAAGGGTGTATCCGAAGCTGCGGGTACGCCGCGCGAATTCTGCACGATCACCGTGACGGACGGCATTGCCATGGGCCACCAGGGCATGAAGTCGTCGCTGGTCAGCCGTGACGTGATTGCTGACTCCGTTGAGCTCACCATGCGTGGCCACTGCTACGATGCACTCGTGGGTCTGGCCGGCTGTGACAAGAGCCTGCCGGGCATGATGATGTCCATGCTGCGTCTCAACGTGCCCAGCGTCTTCATGTATGGCGGCTCCATTCTGCCGGGCAATTTCAAGGGCAAGGACGTGACCGTTCTTGATGTCTTTGAAGGCGTCGGCCAGCACTCTGCCGGCAACATGTCTGATGAAGACCTGCACGAGCTTGAGTGCATTGCCTGCCCAAGTGCCGGCGCCTGTGGCGGACAGTTCACGGCTAACACCATGGCATGCGTGTCAGAAGCCATCGGCCTGGCATTGCCGAATTCTGCAGGTGCACCGGCGCCGTACGAAAGCCGGGATGCCTACGCTGAAGCATCCGGGCGTGCCGTGATGGAGTTGATCCGGACGGGCCTGCGCCCGCGTGACATCTGCACACGCAAGGCGTTTGAGAATGCAGCGACGGTTGTTGCGGCTTCAGGCGGCTCCACGAATGCAGGCCTGCACCTGCCGGCCATGGCCGCCGAAGCAGGCATCGACTTTGACCTCATGGAAGTCTGCGAGATCTTCAAGAAGACGCCCTATGTGGCCGATCTCAAGCCGGGCGGCCAGTATGTCGCCAAGGACATGTATGAGGCGGGCGGCGTCCCGATGCTGCTCAAGACGCTCTACGAAGGCGGTTTCCTCCATGGCGACTGCGTCACGGTCACGGGCAAGACACTGGCGGAGAACCTGGAAGACATCAAATGGAACCCGGACCAGAAGGTCATCTACCCGGTTTCCAATCCAATCACGCCTACAGGCGGTGTGGTCGGTCTGCAGGGCTCGCTTGCACCCGAGGGTGCGATCGTGAAGGTCGCCGGTCTTGAGAAGCTTCAGTTCTCAGGCCCTGCACGCTGTTTCGATTGCGAAGAGGATGCGTTTGAAGCGGTTGAAAACCGTCAGTATGAAGAAGGTGAAGTTCTCATCATCCGCTACGAAGGTCCCAAGGGTGGACCGGGCATGCGGGAAATGCTGTCCACCACGTCAGCACTCTATGGCCAGGGCATGGGCGACAAGGTTGCTCTCATCACTGATGGCCGCTTCTCCGGTGCCACCCGTGGTTTCTGCATTGGGCATGTGGGCCCGGAAGCTGCCGAATGCGGCCCGATTGGCCTCATTGAGAATGGCGACATGATCACCATTGATGCGGAAGCCGGAACGCTTGATCTGGACGTTTCCGAGGAGGTTCTGGCTGAACGGAAGAAAAACTGGAAGCCGCGCAAGACCGACTACAATTCCGGCACATTGTGGAAGTATGTTCAGCTTGTCGGCCCGGCCCGGGGCGGCGCTTTGACTCATCCCGGCGCAAAGGAAGAAACGCATGTTTATGCGGATATCTAGGCACGCTGCGGTTCTGGTTGCAGCCCTTGGTTGGGGTATTGCGCCCGCAGCAGCGGACCTGCAGTCAGGTATCGAAGCCTACAGCGCCGGCAACATTGCTGAAGCCGCCCAGGCATGGGCGGAAGGCGGTGATGCCGGTGACGCGACGTCCGCCTATCTCGCGGCCAAGATGTATGAGGGCAACAATGGGGTGCCAGCCAATCCACCAAAAGTGCTCAAATATCTGAAGCTGGCCGCCGAGGGCAATCATGTGCAGGCGCAGGTGGAGCTTGGGGACCTGTACCGCACGGGTCTTGCCGGGACCGACCTCACGCCAAGTTCGGATCAGGCCCTATACTGGTACGAAAAGGCAGCGCTGGCACAGCATGCTGAAGCGCAGATGAAAATCGGAGAGATGCACTATGTGGGCGAGGGCGCAGAGCGCAATCGCTTCGAAGGCATCCGGTGGTACGAGCTGGCAGCAGAAAAATACTACACGCCGGCCCTTATCTTCCTTGCCGGCATCTACTGGGACGGCGATCCGCTGCCGCAGGACAAGTCAAAAGCCTACAGCTTCCTGCTCCTGGCACGGCAGGGCGCCACTGACGAAACACGCGCCGGTGTGGACGCCCTCATGGGCAAGCGGGAACAGCAGATGTCCCGCGCGCAGATGGACGCGGGTGTCCGCCTCGCGGAGGCCTTCCGGCTGGAACATCCAAAGAAGTAAGGGCCGTCTCTAGCCGACGACGGGTCGTTCTCGCACGAAGGTGAGGGATGACCGCTTCAGGTCGATGAACTTCCTTTCATCTTCCAGAAGCTCGGCGCCAGCCTTGAGAGCCGCCTCATCAGTCATGGCGAAGCTCAGATCGTCCTCACTGTTCCAGTACAGTTCTGCAAACCCGTCATATTTCGGCTGCGCCTCGCGGGAGGCCTGCATGGCATCGTCCAGGGGGTTTTCCATGCCGTGGGATTGCACATAGCGGGCGATCCGCAGGGCCGGTGCCCGCTCTTTCACCAAAGGCGCATGCTTGGTCCACCAGTACTCACGAAATTCATCGGGCGTGATCCCGGGAAGCCTGTGAAGACAGAATATCAATTTGATCATGGTGTTAGCCTCCCTTGGATGACCGTTCGCATGCACTGACTATTCATCAGCAACCGGCGGTCACATTTTGTACGTGTTTTTGCTGTCTTTGAGTGTAGCCACGGGCTGCCAACGAGTCCTAAGCTAACTGGTGTGTGGCCTGGCATGGCGTATGCGCGGGTCCTAGCACGCTTACACGAAAAGGCGTCTGCAATGCGCGTCGCGGTCGGTGGATTTCAGCACGAGACCAATACCTTCGCCCCTCAAAAGGCGGACCTGGACGCTTTTCTGAAGCCTGATGCATGGCCGGCCCTGCAGGGCGGGCCAGGCCTTCTGGCCACCTTTGCGCCGGGTGCCGATGGCGCGGCAGACATGAACATTCCCATTGCCGGATTTCTCGCCGAAGCACCTGCACAGGACCTGATCCCCGTACCCATGGTCTGGGCGGCCGCCACACCGTCTGCCCATGTTACATCTGACGCTTTTGCCCATATCGCCGGGATGATGGTTGAAGAGCTTGAGCGCGCCCTGCGCGACGGGCCTCTCGATGCCATCTATCTCGACCTGCACGGCGCGATGGTTACCGAAGAGCTGGAGGACGGCGAGGGCGACCTGCTGGAATGGGTGCGCGATATCACCAACGGCCAGATCCCGATCGTGGCGTCGCTAGACCTGCACGCAAATGTCACCGCCAAAATGATGCGCAACTCCGATGCGCTCATCGCGTACCGAACCTATCCGCATGTGGACATGGCGGAGACGGGCGCCCGTGCCGCCAAGCTTATTGCCCGCATCGTTCGGGGGGCCGCCCGGCCGGCGAAAGCTTTCCGCAAGCTGAACTACCTCATTCCACTGACGGCGCAATCCACCATGAGTGACCCGGCGGCGCTCATCTATGCGGACGTCACATCCCTTGAGCATCTGAAGCTTGAGAGCACGGAGGCCGACGAAGCGGCCATCCTGAGTGCATCGGCCTGCATGGGCTTTCCGCCGGCAGATATTGCTGAGTGCGGCCTCGCCGTCATGGCCTATGCGGAGACCCAGGAAGCCGCAGATGAAGCCGTCGACCGCCTGGCCGAAACCTTCATGGAGTTCGAACGCGGCTTCCGTCAGAAGATATGGACCGCAGAGGAGGCCGTGGCCTATGGCGAAGCGGCCAGTACCCTGGACCGGCGTGACGGTCCGCTAATCCTGGCTGACACACAGGACAATCCCGGCGCAGGTGGCAATGGCGACACCGTCGGTATTCTGCGGTCACTGATCTCTGGTGCTGAAACAGCCCTGTGTGGCGTGTTGTTTGATCCGGTAGTTGCAAATGCTGCGTGGGCCGCAGGTGAGGGCGCAGACATTGAGGTAGCACTCGGGGCGTGGACGGGGGGCGCCAAGGAACTGCCGATTGATGGCACGTTCAAGGTCCTGAAACTGCACGATGGGGAAATAGACGCACACGGACCTTTTTACCGCGGCGCGCATCTGTCACTCGGCAAGTCGGCCTTGCTGATGATCGAGGACGTGCGGATTGTTGTAGCCAGCCACAAGGTACAGACGGCAGATCAGGCAATGTTCACGGCCTTCGGTGTGGACCCTGCTAAAGAGAACATCATTGCGGTCAAGAGTTCGGTACATTTCCGCGCAGACTTCCAGAAGATCGCCCGGGACATTGTCGTCGTCGGCAGCCCGGGACCGAACCCGGCAGACCATCTGGATTTACCATACCGCCGCCTGCGCAGCGGTGTGCGCCTGATGCCGATGGGTGCTGCGTTTCAGCGATCCCGCAAGCCGTTGAAATAGGCTTCTACATCTTTCTCCGGCAGTTTCTCGTCAAACCCGCGCATGAAGCGCGGGCTGTCCTTCCTGAAAATCTGGAAAGTGGGCGGCGCCAGATCTGGATCGTCGAGCGTGCCACCGGCAATGTCGATCTCGTCGGCGTTGCCATCGATGCGATAAGTCAGGGTTGACCCGCACTCACCGCAGAAGCCGCGGCGCGCCCAGCTGGATGATGCGAACTCGCGGAGCTTGCCCTTTGTTACCTCGAAGCTTGCTGGATCAATGCCCAGCCAGACCACAAACGGCGCGCCGGAGTGGCGCTGGCAATCGCTGCAATGACAGATGCCGGCGTTGATTTTCGGGGCTGTGATTTGATAGCGGATTGCGCCGCACGAACAGCCACCCGTGAACGGTCCGGCCGTCTCAGTCAAAGTCAAACTCAGCCCAGACCGGCACATGGTCCGAGGGCTTCTCCCAGTCGCGCACATATCTGTCGATGTCACAGCCGCTGAGACGGTCTGCCGCCTGCGCGCTCAGCATCAGGTGATCAATGCGAATGCCGTTGTCCTTCTGCCAGGCCCCGGCCTGATAGTCCCAGAAGGAATAGCGGTGCGGTGTCGTGTGGCAGGCCCTGAAAGCATCCGTCAGGCCGAGATTGGCAATTGACCGGAAGGCAGACAGCGTATCGGGGCGGAACAGGGCATCGTCTGCCCAGGCCTCTGGATCATGAACGTCATCGCCTGTCGGAATGACGTTGTAGTCACCTGCCAAGACAAGTGGTTCTTCGTGGACAAGCAGCGACAGCGCGTGATCGTGAAGCTTCTGCATCCAGTCGAGCTTGTAATCGTATTTCGGCCCGGGCGCCGGGTTGCCGTTGGGCAGATAGATCGATGCCACCCGCAGCATCTGATCTCCCGCCGGCACCAGCGCTTCGAGGTACCGGGCCTGCTCATCCTCTTCCATACCGGGGAGGCCGCGGGTCACGTCTTCCAAGGGGGCCTTCGAGAGAATGGCGACGCCGTTATAGGTCTTCTGGCCGTGCGTCTCGACGTTGTAGCCGGCGTCCTCAACCTGAGAGCGCGGGAAGGCATCGTCCATGCATTTGAGTTCCTGCAGACACACCACATCCGGCTCGGCGTCTTTCAGCCAGGCCAGCAGGTTGGGCAGGCGCACTTTGATGGAATTGACGTTCCAGGTCGCGATCTTCATGGGGCACTCCGCAGGTCAGGGCTGCGGAGGTTAGGCGAGGGCGCGCCGATTTGCCAGAACGCTAGACCGAGAAAGATGTGCCGCAGCCGCAGGACGCCGTGGCGTTGGGGTTTTTGACCTGAAAGGACTGGCCGATGAGGTCGTCCACAAAGTCCAGCTCGGAGCCGCCGACATACATCAATGAGACCGAATCCACGAGAACCGTGGCCCCGTCACGCGCGATCACCAGATCGTCGTCCGTTTTCGTGTCATCAAAGGTGAAGTTGTACTGAAAGCCCGAGCAACCGCCGCCCTCAACGCTGACGCGCAGCATTGTTCCCTCAGCCTCGCCGGAGAGAATCTTGGCGATCTGTTTGACGGCATTGTCAGATACGGTGAAATCACCGGCCGGGGCCGGATTTACGTCTGCAGCGTTGCTCTCGACTTGCACGTCGCTCATGGGTACACCCTCGATACTCAAAATCGCCCAAGTGGCATTGCGCCGGGTTTTCAACCTTGCGATGCGACTTGTTATCATTAGGTAATCGCACAGAAGCGATTGTCAATCCAAGTGCCTAACGCCCAAGTGCAGAAACGAGCCCAAAATGAGCAAAACCTGGCAGGTCTACCTTTCCGGCGAAATTCACACCGACTGGCGGGACCAGATCGAGGCCGGCACCAAGGCTGCCGGGCTTCCCGTTGTGTTTTCAGCTCCGGTGACAGATCACGGCTCATCTGACGCCTGCGGCGCGGATATCCTCGGGGCCGAGGACAATGAGTTCTGGTACGACAACAAGGGCGCGAAAGTGAACGCGATCCGCACCTCAACCCTTATCAAGGGTGCGGATATTGTGGTCGTGCGGTTCGGCGACAAGTACAAGCAGTGGAACGCCGCCTTTGATGCGGGCTATGCCGCTGCGCTCAGCAAACCGATCATCACGCTGCATGACCCTGATCTGCGCCATCCTCTCAAGGAAGTGGACGGCGCGGCGCTGGCCTGGGCGCAGGAGCCCGCACAGGTGGTTCGCATCCTGAAATACGTCATCGACGGGACGCTCTAGCCCGTGGCACCAGCCCTCACCAAGCCGATCACCGGCGACCTTGCACCCTATGCAACAGATCCATCTGCGACACGCGGGCGGCGGCATGACGAAATGGAAAGCCGGACACGGTCACCCTATCAGCGGGACCGGGACCGGATCATCCATTCTGGCGCCTTCCGCCGCCTGAAGCACAAGACACAGGTCTTCGTCTATCACGAGGGCGACTATTACCGGACACGGCTGACCCATTCACTGGAGGTCGCGCAGATCGCGCGCTCCCTGAGCCGCTTCCTCGGCCTCGACGAAGACATTGCGGAAGCGCTGGCGCTGGCCCATGACCTTGGACACACTCCGTTTGGTCATGCGGGCGAGGATGCGCTGGCCGAGTGCATGGAGAATTATGGCGGCTTTGACCACAACGCCCAGACCCTGCGCATCGTCACGCGGCTGGAGCAGCGCTATGCCGATTTCGACGGCCTCAACCTCACCTGGGAAACGCTGGAAGGCGTGGTGAAGCACAACGGCCCGGTGATCGCCAAAGGCGAGGGGACGGATCATCTGCCGCGCGCCTTCCGCGAGTATGAAGGCCTTGAGGGTCTGGACCTGCACACCTATGCGAGCCTTGAAGCCCAGGTGGCCGCGCTGTCCGATGACATTGCCTACAACAACCACGACATCGATGATGGATTGCGGGCCGGGTTGTTCACGGCGGATGACCTCATGTCGTTACCGCTGGTCGGCGACATGTTTCGCGATGTCCACGATGCCTATCCGGGACTGGCGCCACGCCGTCTGCGCCATGAAGCCATCCGTAGGCTGATTTCTCATATGGTTGAGGATGTAATTGCCGAGACGACACGCCGACTGGAAAAGGTCGGCCCCGGCAGCAGCGATGACATCCGAAATGCGGGCATGCAGATCGCCGCGTTCTCCGAAGAGATGCAGGCGCATGACCGGGCGCTGAAGTCATTTCTGCTGGAGCGGATGTACCGGCACTTCCAGGTCAACCGGATGATGAGCAAGGCAAAGCGCGTGATGACCGAGATATTTGACCTGCTCGTCAACGAGCCGTCCCTGCTGCCCAATGAATGGCAGGAAATGACGGATGGCCCGCGCACCGTAAAGACGGCGGAAACGGTCTGCGACTATGTGGCCGGGATGACGGACCGCTTTGCGATTGAAGAGCACCGACGACTGTTTCAGCCGGATCCGATCTTCCGATAGTCATCCGCATGAGGCCAATTGGGCCCGGCATGACAAACAGCGCTCAAAGGTGTATCGAGCGTCCTCTTTTCCTTCCATCTGACACCGACACACATGAACCTATTCAGCGATATCCGCACCGTCCTCGTAAAGACGCTCGAGACCCTGTCATCCGGCGGCACGCTGCCCGACGGGCTGGACCTCTCCAACGTCACGGTGGAGCCGCCGCGCGATCCGTCACACGGCGATATCGCCACCAATGCGGCCATGGTGCTCGCGAAGCAGGCCAGGATGAAACCGCGCGATATCGCGGACGCTATTGCCGTGGACATCACGTCGGATGCATCCATTGCCTCCGCCGAGGTTGCCGGCCCCGGCTTCATCAATCTGCGCCTGTCGGAAGACCTGATGCGCGGGCAGGTGAAGAGTGTGCTGGAAGCGGGTCAAACGTTCGGTGACGCTGATGTGGGCGGCAACCGCAAGGTGAACGTCGAATACGTCTCTGCCAATCCGACCGGGCCGATGCATGTGGGCCATTGCCGGGGCGCCATCTTTGGCGATGCGCTGGCAAACCTCCTGACCAAGGCCGGATATGATGTGGCGCGCGAGTACTACATCAATGATGCGGGCGGTCAGATTGAGGTTCTGGCGCAGTCGGCGTTCCTGCGCTACCGCGAGGCACTCGGCGAAGACATCGGCGAGATACCTGAAGGTCTTTATCCCGGTGACTATCTCGTGCCGGTCGGCAAGGCGCTCGCGGATGAGCACGGCAAGGCCCTTGCTGGCCTGGATGAAGCCGAGTGGCTTCCCATCGTGAAGAATGCCTCCATCGACGCCATGATGGCGATGATCAAAGATGATCTGGCGGCGCTTGATATTCATCACGAAGTGTTCTTTTCCGAGCGCGATCTCGGCCATTCTGATGAGCAGGGCTCCAAGCTGGCTGAAGCCATTGACCTGCTGGACAGGAAAGGCCTCCTGTACACCGGCGTGCTGGAGCCGCCCAAGGGTAAGAAACCGGACGATTGGGAAGCGCGGCCGCAGCTGCTCTTCAAGGCCACAGAGTTCGGCGACGATGTGGACCGCGCTTTGAAGAAGTCAGACGGCGCACATACCTATTTCGCCGCCGACATTGCCTATCACCTGGACAAGTACCGGCGCGGCTTCAACGAAATGATTGACGTCTGGGGCGCCGACCATGGCGGCTACATCAAACGCATGCAGGCTGCTGTGAAGGCGCTGTCAGACGGTGAGGGATCACTGGACGTCAAGATATGCCAGATGGTGAAGCTGTTCCGCGCCGGTGAGCCGGTGAAAATGTCGAAGCGCTCCGGTGAGTTCGTCACCCTGCGCGATGTGGTCGACGAAGTGGGTCGCGATGTCGTCCGCTTCATGATGCTCACCCGGAAGAATGACGCGCCGCTGGATTTCGACTTTGCGGCGGTCATGGAGCAGTCAAAAGACAATCCGGTGTTCTATGTGCAGTACGCCCATGCGCGCATCTGCTCGGTGCTGCGGCTGGCGGCGGACGACTTCCCGGATGCGGACCTGTCGGATGCGGCCTTGGCGAAGGCCGACCTTGCCGCCCTTGATGATGACTCGGAGATGGCGCTGATCAAGCAGATGGCCGCGTTCCCGCGTCTGGTGGAGCAGGCGGCCCAGTCCCATGAGCCGCATCGGGTGGCGTTCTACCTTCAGGATCTGGCGGCCGGGTTCCATGCACTATGGAACAAGGGCAAGGAAGACACGCGGCTGCGGTTTATCCATACCGATCAACCGGGTGTTACCATGGCGCGTCTGGCATTGATTCGCGCAGTAGCGCTGACGCTGGCAGCGGGGCTTGGAATTCTGGGCGTCACCCCGGTTGAGGAAATGCGCTAGGCCGCCAGAAGGCGGACCGTCAGCGGCAGATAACAGGATCAGGAGGGGCAAGGGCCCATGTCCAATATGGATCAGGATGATGACCGGTATGCGCGCAGCGCGTTCGATCCGGTGATGGTCGATGAAATGGACACCTACGACGCCACGGACGAAGACGAAGAGCCTGCCGGTCGCGGCTGGCTGATGCTACTTGTGGTGGTCGCCGTTCTGGCGGCCCTCGCCGGGGTCGTCTATTTCGCCTACCAGCAGGGCCGCGAGGAGGGCATTCGTACGGCGCCGCCGATTGTGCGCGCTGACGGCGGTCCCGAAAAAGTGGCCCCGCAGGAACCCGGCGGGATGGAAATTCCGCATCAGGACAAGGAAATCTTCGAGCGTATTACGGGCGATGGCGCCGGTACTGCGGCTGAGCCGGGCGTCGAGCGCCTGCTGCCGCCGCCGGAAGAACCGGCAACCATTCCTGCAGCGCCTGCAACACCACCGGCTGCTGCCGAAACACCGCCGCCTGCGGCTGAACCTACGGCTCCAGTGGAAGCGGCACCCGAACCTGCGCCAGCGCCTACGCCGGCCCCTGCACCTGCGGCACAGCCGGCGGCTCCGGCTACCGCCGCGTCCGGCGGATGGGTTGTTCAGATCGGCTCGTTCCGCGATCAGGCCCGCGCTCAGACCGAGTGGGCCGCTACCCAGCGCAAGCACCCGACCATTCTGGCCGGTGCCACGGCTGACATTCAGCGCGCTGATCTTGGCGATCGCGGCATCTGGTACCGTCTGCGGGCGGCCACCTATGCCACCAAGGGTGCCGCTGATACAGCCTGCGCGAGCCTGAAAGCCGCCGGAACTGATTGTCTGGTGCGCAAGCGCTGATGCCGGCTGAAGGTGGGTCGCAGGCACGTCAGGTTCAGGCGGCCATCTATGGCTGTGAAGGGCTGACGCTCACGGATGCGGAAACCCGGTTCTTCCGGGAGGCCAATCCGTGGGGCTTCATCCTGTTCGCCCGCAATGTGGATACGCCGGATCAGGTTGCCACCTTGTGCGCGTCGCTGCGGGAGACGGTTGGGCATGAGGCGCCTATTCTCATTGACCAGGAAGGTGGCCGCGTTGCACGGCTGAAACCGCCTCACTGGCGCAAATACCCCCCCGTTCGGCGCTACGGCGACCTGTTTCAAAAAGACAAGGCTGCGGGCCTTGAGGCCTGTCAGCTTGGGGCTTTTCTCATCGGGCAGGAGCTTCGTGCACTGGGCATTGATGTTGATTGCATACCACTGGCAGATGTTCCGCAGCCCGGTGCCCATGACATCATCGGTGACCGGGCCTATGGCGAGACGCCGGACCAGGTGATTGCGCTGGCCCGGGCCGCCGCAACCGGCCTTGAAGAAGCGGGCGTGCTGCCGGTGCTGAAACACATTCCCGGACATGGCCGGGCAGGGGTCGACAGCCATGAAGACCTGCCCGTCGTGGATGCCTCGGCGGCGAGCCTGCGTGAGATTGACTTCAGGCCGTTTGTCTCACTTGCAGACCTGCCTTTGGGGATGACGGCGCATGTTGTTTTCACAGCGCTGGACGAAACACGCCCGGCCACAACGAGCCGCGAAGTCATCCGCCTGATCCGGGAGGAAATCGGCTTTGACGGGCTGTTGATGGGAGATGATCTCTCCATGAAAGCCCTGGGCGGCCCCATGGGAAGCCGAGTAACCGAATCGATTGGTGCAGGCTGTGACCTGGTCCTGCACTGCAATGGCGACATGGATGAGATGGAAGCAGTGGCCACGGCGACATCCGCCCTGTCTCCACCGGCCTTACTTCGCTCAGAAACCGCACTTTCCCGCCGAAAATCGTTCAATGGCGAATCGGTAACGGCTGCAGTTCAGAGATGGGATGAACTTCTCAGTGCAAGTGCTTGACGGTGACCTGCCCATGGGCAGACGGTGGAGTTTCATACCCACACCGGACATGGATTTGATCAGTTGAGCCCCGGCGAAGTCTACGATTTTGAGAGCGGTGCCCCGCGCAAGCCTGAAGAGGCCGACGCGCCCGTCGACGGCCGCTCGCTGGTTGTCGATGTGGATGGCTTCGAGGGCCCGCTGGACCTGCTGCTGACGCTCGCGCGGTCCCAGAAGGTGGATCTGGCCAAGATCTCCATCCTCGAACTGGCGGAGCAATATCTGGCCTTTGTCGAGGAAGCCAAACGGCTGGAGCTGGAGCTTGCTGCCGACTACCTGGTCATGGCCTCATGGCTGGCTTTCCTCAAGAGCCGCCTGCTGCTGCCGCCGCCGGAAGAAGATGAAGAGCCGAGTGCCGAAGAAATGGCTGCACGGCTGGCGTTCCGTCTGCAACGGCTTGAAGCCATGCGGGACAGTGCCTCCAAGCTGATGGCCCGCAACCGCATGGGCCGGGACATCTTCGCGCGCGGCATGCCGGAAGGTGTCCGCGTCATCAAGAAGAGCCAGTATTCCGCCGAGATATACGATCTCTTGAAGGCCTATTCGACACAGCGCGCGGTTCAGAAGATCGACCGCCTCAAAATGGCCCGACAGCCGGTGCTTACTATCGAAGAGGCACGCAAACGGCTTGAAAGCATGCTGGGCACAATTGTTGACTGGGATCGGATCGACGCACTGGTGCCGCCGGAGTTCAGCGACGGCAAGACACGCCGCTCCGGCATCGCCAGCACCTTCTCCGCCAGTCTGGAATTTGCCAAGCACGGCAGAATTGAACTCCGGCAGGCAAGTCCCTTCGCACCGCTCTATGTCCGCCGTCTGGGCGACGGATCGCCGAAGGGACCACGACTACACACACCAGAGCCGGTTGATGCAGCAAACGGAAACGCCTCATGACGAACGCACCGCGCAGGGCTGAAAAACACGACATGCATGAAGACGACGAGATTCAGGAAGAGATGACCGGCACTGACGCCGAGGCATCAGAGACTGCTGACTCCGAGTCCGAAACATCGAACGTTGCCAGCATCTCTGACGAAACCCGTGCCAAGACACTTCGCATGGTGGAAGCACTGCTGTTCGCGGCGTCTGAACCGCTTGACGTAAAGAGCCTTGCCCAGCGCCTGCCTGAAGGCACGGACGTTCCGGGTCTGCTCACCGAACTGCAGGCGTTCTATGCCCCACGCGGCGTCAATCTCGTGCCCGTCGGCGGCAAGTGGCTGATGCGCACGGCGGAAGACCTGTCGTTCCTGCTGCAGCGTGAAGCCGTGCAGATGAAGAAGCTGTCGCGGCCCGCGATGGAGACACTGGCGATCATTGCCTATCACCAGCCGGTCACCCGTGCCGAGATCGAAGAAATCCGCGGCGTATCCGTTTCAAGCGGCACACTGGACGTGCTGCTCGAAACAGGCTGGGTCCGCCTGCGTGGCCGCCGCAAGACGCCCGGCCGTCCGCTGACCTACGGCACCTCGGAAGACTTCCTTGTTCATTTCGGGCTGGAGAGCGTGCGCGACCTACCGGGCGTGGAGGACCTCAAGGCTGCCGGGCTGCTTGATGCGCGCCTGCCGCCGGACTTCTCCGTGCCGCAGCCGGACGATGCAGAGTTGGCGGAAGATGAGGAAGAACTCGCGGAAGACGATAGCGGCGAAGAACTGCTGATCGGGGAGGCTTCTGACGAAGTCATTCCGGCACCTGTCGCGGCCTCAAACGACGAGACCAAAACCTCATCGGACGCAGAAGAAGCGACCGCTTCGGCTGACGAGGATGCCAGCCGCGAATAGGTCGCATTTGTACTTCGGCGTATTCTGACTATTGTGCGCGGCATGACAGCCCGTCTCTCGTTCAAACACATTGCGCACCAGTATGATGTGCAGCTTGCCCTCCAGGACTTCTCCCTGGACGTGGCTGCCGGCGAAGTCGTGTGTCTGCTTGGCCCTTCCGGCTGCGGCAAGACAACGACCCTGCGTATTGCGGCGGGTGTTGAACGTCCCAGTGAGGGCCAGGTTGAGATCGACGGGAGTGTTGTGGCCGGGCCCGGCGTCTTCGTGCCGCCCGAGAAGCGGGGCGTCGGCCTGATGTTTCAGGACTATGCGCTGTTTCCGCATCTTACCGTCCTCGACAACGTCAAGTTCGGACTTCATCAACATGCCAAGCAGGAGCGGGAACCCATCGCCTTGCGCGCACTCGAAGGGGTGGGCATGACGCGCTATGCGCACGCCTTCCCTAGTGTCCTGTCCGGTGGCGAGCAGCAGCGTGTTGCCCTGGCTCGCGCCATGGCACCGGGACCACGCATCATGCTGATGGATGAACCGTTTTCCGGTCTGGACAACCGTCTGCGCGACAGCGTGCGCGACGAAGCCCTGTCGTTGATTGACCAGTCCGGCGCCAGCGCGCTTCTGGTGACCCATGACCCGGAAGAAGCCATGCGCATGGCGGACCGCATTGCATTGCTGCGAAAGGGCAAGCTGGTCCAGGTCGGCACGCCTCAGCAGCTCTACTACCATCCTGTTGATGTCGAGGCCGCGGCATTCTTCAGCGACATCAACCGGTGTGGCGGGACTGTGAACGGTGGGCTCATCACGTGTCCGTTGGGGACCTTCCCGGCGAGTGATCTCGCTGACGGAACCAAAGTGGATGTGGTCCTGCGGCCTACCGCCGTCGAACTTGGGCGCGGCGGTGTCGGGGTGCCGGCCACGGTGCGCCGGGCGCGCCTGCTGGGCGAGGAAAGCCTGATTGAAATTGACGTGGATGGACATGACCGGCTCGTCCATGTGCGGGTCAAAGGCACCTGGCTTCCCACCGAAGGCACCAGCGTGCGCGCTGCGGCTGACCCGGATCGTGCGCTGATTTTTGCGGATGGTGTTCTGGCCTCAAACGGCAGCAATCCGGCGGATATTGCTGCTGTTAATGAATAGAGCAGCCGTGAGGGCTTGCACCTTGCTGTTGAACGGACCATCTGAGACAATAGTGCATTGCAACATTTGGCGTTTCGCGGCTTCTTGAGGAGTAGGACTTATGGGACTTAGCATCTGGCAGATCCTGATTGTGGTGGTGCTGGTCATCCTCCTGTTCGGCCGCGGCAAAATCTCTGACCTGATGGGCGACGTCGCTCAGGGCATCAAGAGCTTCCGCAAGGGCATCACAGATGATGCGCCGGACACCAAGGACGATGGCAAGACCATTGAAGGCACCGCATCGTCAGAAGCGCAGGACACCAAAGCCGGCGAAACGATCAAGCAGTAGCCGCATCCAGAACGGATAAATCCCGTGTTCGATATTGGCTGGCCAGAACTCCTCCTGCTCATGGTAATCGCCGTGGTGGTGGTTGGCCCCAAGGACCTGCCCAAGCTCATGTCGACCATCGGTCGGTATGTCGGTCAGGTGAGGCGCATGGCTGCCGAGTTCCAGCGCGGATTTGAAGATCTTGCGCGCGAGACGGAACTGGAAGAGCTCAAGAAGGAAATCGACAAGGTCGGCGAGGGGGACATTCTCTCGTCGCCGCCGCCCATTCGTCCGGATGAGGACGAAACAAAGAGCTCACCGGCCTCAGCATCACCCATGCCTGCGCCTCCGGCTACCGGAGAACGCGGGTGACTGATCGTGATGGCATGGATGACATCGAGGCCAGCCGGGCCCCGCTGCTTGAGCATCTGATCGAGCTGCGCTCACGCCTTATCAAAGGGCTCATCGCTTTTGTCATCGCGTTCTGCATCACCTTCTATTTTGCCGAAGACATCTATGCCTATCTCACCCAGCCACTGGCGGATGCTCTGGCGGGCGACCCGGGCCGGCGGCTGATCTACACGGCGCTTCAGGAAACATTTTTTACCTACATCAAGGTCGCGATGTTTGCGGCCCTGTGCCTGTCGTTTCCCGTCATCGCCGGGCAGCTCTGGATGTTTGTGGCGCCGGGTCTGTATCGAGACGAGCGGGGAGCCTTCCTGCCGTTCCTCGCGGCAACACCCATCCTGTTCATTCTCGGCGCGTCGCTGGTCTTCTATTTCATCATGCCGATGGCAACCGAGTTCTTCCTCGGCTTTGAAACAACCGGCGGCGATGGCGCACTGCCCATTCAACTCGAAGCCAAGGTGAATGAGTACCTGTCGCTGGTCATGACCTTGATCTTCGCTTTCGGGCTGGCCTTTCAGCTTCCGGTCCTGCTGATCCTCATGGGCAGGGTGGGGCTTGTCTCCGCGGCAGCACTCGCAAAGCAGCGGAAATACGCCATCGTTGGCGCGTTCGCTGCGGCTGCCATCCTGACACCACCGGACCCAATCAGCCAGATAGGCCTCGGCGTGCCCATCATCCTGCTCTACGAGATTTCGATCATCGGCGTGCGCCTGATTGAGAGAAAGCGCGAAGACAAGCGGGCAGCCGAGACAGGCGGAGAAGCCGCCTAAACGGCTTCTGGACCCGGTCCGCCGCTGCATCGTATAGAGGGGCCAGACCTCGATATTCGCCCCCTCGAAAGATTCGCCCTCATGCACGACGTGAAATGGATTCGCGAGAACCCGGACGCTTTTGACGCCGCCATGGCCAAGCGTGGCCTCGGGCCCCAGGCCGCCGACATTCTCAAGATTGACGAAGAGCGCCGGGCGCTCATTCAGGAGTTGCAGGACGCACAGACCCGCCGCAATGACGCCTCCAAGGCGATCGGCAAGGCCAAGTCGCAGGGGGATGATGCCGGCGCCCAGGCCCTGATCGATGAAGTCGCCAAGCTGAAGAGCACCATTCAGGACGGTGAAGACCGCCAGCGGCAGTTTGATGAGCGCGTCGAAACCGTGCTGTCAGCCCTGCCGAACACTCCACTCGACGACGTCCCGCTCGGCGAGGATGAAGATGGCAATGTGGAAGTTCGCACGCATCTGGAACCGCGCCAGATGAACTTTGAGCCCAGGGAACACTTTGATCTTGGGGAAGCCGGCGGACTGATGGATTTTGAAACCGCGGCCAAACTCTCGGGTGCGCGGTTTGTGGTGCTGAAGGGACAACTCGCGCGTCTGGAGCGGGCGCTCGCCAACTTCATGCTCGACCTGCACACGACGGAATACGGGTATACCGAAGTCGTACCGCCTATGCTGGTGCGCGACGCCGCCATGTACGGCACGGCGCAGTTGCCCAAGTTTGCTGATGACCAGTTCAAGACCGGCGCACCTGATGATGAAGATGCACACTGGCTGATCCCGACCGCGGAAGTTCCGCTGACCAACCTGGCGCGTGAAGCCATTCATGCAGAAGAAGAACTGCCGTTGCGGTTTACGGCGTTTACGCCGTGTTTCCGCAAGGAGGCAGGGTCTGCGGGGCGCGACACGCGCGGCATGATCCGGATGCATCAGTTCGCCAAGGTCGAGATGGTGAGCATCACGACCCCGGAAACCTCCAACGACGAGCACGAGCGCATGACCCAGTGCGCGGAAGAAGTTCTGAAACGGCTGGAACTGCCGTTCCGGACCATGGTGCTGTGTACCGGCGACATGGGGTTCGGCGCGCGCAAGACCTATGACCTGGAAGTCTGGCTGCCCGGGCAGGACGCCTATCGCGAAATCTCGTCCTGCTCCCAGTGTGGTGATTTCCAGGCCCGCCGCATGGGCGCGCGCTACCGCCCGACAGGGGAGAAGAGCACGCGGTTTGTTCACACTCTCAATGGCTCCGGACTGGCTGTCGGCCGGACGATGGTAGCGGTTCTTGAAAATTATCAGCAGGCGGATGGTTCTGTTGTCATACCGGATGCACTCAAACCCTATATGGGTGGCCTAGAAACACTGGAGCTTGGCGCCGCGAATGGCTGACAAACTGCAAATCGAAATGGCGGACGGCACCAAACGCCCGCTGCGTATTCTGTGTGCAAATGATGACGGAATTCATGCGCCGGGCCTCAAGACGCTGGAAAAGATCGCCAAGGCACTCTCTACCGATGTATGGGTGGTTGCGCCGGAAACCGAGCAGTCGGGTGCTGGGCATTCTTTGACGCTGGCGCATCCCTTGCGCGTCCGCAAGATCAACAAGCGCAAATTCGCCGTTTCCGGCACACCGACGGATTGTGTGCTGATGGCGGTCAAGCACCTCATGCTCGATACGCCGCCGGACCTCGTTCTGTCCGGTGTCAATCGCGGTCAGAACATTGCTGAAGATGTGACCTATTCCGGCACCATCGCTGCCGCCATGGAAGGCACCGTACTTGGCGTGCCCTCCATTGCGCTCAGTCAGGCGTATGGGTTCGAAGGCCGCGAGAAGGTCAAGTGGGCGACGGCGGAACATCACGGGGCCGCCCTCGTGGCAAAGCTCGTTGAGATGGGATGGCCCAAAGACGTGCTGATGAATGTGAACTTCCCTGATGTGCTGCACAGCGCCGTAGAGGAAGTTGAGGTTACGGTTCAGGGCAAGCGCGACCAGAGCAATGCGCTGATTGATACGCGCATGGATGCCCGGGAAAACCCGTATCACTGGCTCGGCTTCCAGAAAGTACTGTCCAATCCACCCGAGGGCACGGACCTGCGTGCCATCTATGCAGGCCGGATTTCCGTTACGCCTCTGCACATGGATCTGACACACAAGACCACCCGGCGTGACATGGCCAAGGAACTGGGTGGAACCCCGCCCAAGGCCATCACGCCGGTGACGGTCGTTCCGCGCGGAAAGAAGGCCAAGTGAACGACAAAGACCAGAGCCGGGATCACGACCCGTCGCGGATCATCCAGCTCATCATGACGCTGCGCCGTCAGGGCATCACCGACGGCAAGGTCCTCGGTGCCATTGAGCGCACACCCCGCGAACTGTTTGTCGAAAACGCGTTCGAGGGGCAGGCCTATGAAAACAACGCGCTGCCCATCGAGTGCGGCCAAACCATCAGCCAGCCCTATGTCGTCGCCTTCATGACCATGAAGCTGGAAGTAACCGACCGCATGAAAGTGCTGGAGGTCGGCACCGGGTCGGGCTACCAGGCCGCTGTTCTCGCCCGTCTGTGCCGGCGGCTCTATACAATTGAGCGATACCGGACACTCCTCAAGGAAGCCCAGAAGCGGTTTGATACGCTTGGGCTCACCAATGTGACGGCAAAGGTTGGTGATGGAACAAAGGGCTGGCCGGAGCAGGCGCCATTTGACCGGATCATCCTGACAGCCGCAGCACCCAGCATGCCCGACACCATCATTGCGCAGCTCAAGACCGGCGGCATTGCCATCATTCCCATTGATGTGCCCGCAGCCGATGGCGGCGGTCAGCTGCTGGTCAAAATCACCAAGACCGATGATGGATATGAGCGCGAAGACCTTCTGCCGGTGCGGTTTGTGCCAATGGTGGAAGGCGTCGCCCGTGAGCTTTAGGCACGGGTTTCCGTCACTTTCCGGGGCATAAGCCGTTGAATGCGCTGCCGTCAGGCGAACGCGCGTCCTTTTTCTGGCAGCCATCCAGTCTTCATTAACCAAATAACCCGAGACTGAGCATCAGATTGACTGCGTGGCTTGCGCCTTGTGCATGGGGCCGGCCCGCAAACGATGATGTTTTGGGAATGAAGCCGATGTCGGTTTTTACAGCTCTAGCAAGACCACTCAAGCGCGACGGCAATGGCCGCGGCGCCTCACGTGCGCTGTCGATTGCTGTGTTGTTGACTGCGGGTCTTGCCATTCTCGGCGCCTGCGCAGCGCCCTCAAGCTACCGCGGATCGCCGAACGCCTCCTACGGTGGCAATCGGGCGCCTGCGGTTGAGCCTTACACAATTACCGTCAAATCCGGCGACAGCCTCTCCATTCTGGCGGAACGCCACAATGTGCCGATGCGTGCCCTCGCCGAGGCCAATGGTGTGTCGAAGCCCTACACCATCTACAAGGGCCAGAAGCTGACTGTGCCTGTGCCGCGCACCCATGTCGTGCGCCGCGGGGACACGCTCTCTGAAATCGCTGAGAAATACGACACATCGACCCGACAGGTCGCAACGCTCAATACCAAGCGCAAGCCATATCCGATCTATGTGGGGGAACGCCTTCGCGTGGGGGGCTGGATGCCTGATGACGGGCGGGGGATTGCCCGTCGTCAGGCTGCTCCTCGTCCTGTGCGCACCGCCTCAGCGAAATCAACTGTTCCGACACCGGCTGCACGGCCTGCACGCGGTGTGGCAACACCACGCGCCAAGCCCCGCATTCCTGAGCCACCGGCACGGGCAGGGCGGTTCCTGTGGCCGGCTGAAGGCCGCATCATTTCCAGCTATGGCCCCAAACAGGGCGGCCTGCACAATGACGGCATCAACATTCGCGTGCCCACCGGCACACCTGTTGTGGCCGCAGACAATGGCGTTGTGGCCTATGCGGGCAATGAGCTGAAAGGCTATGGCAACATGGTCCTGGTGCGTCACCAGAACGGCTATGTCACAGCATATGCCCACAATTCAGACTTGCTGGTCAGCCGGGGTGACATTGTGAACCGCGGCCAGAAGATCGCGTCATCCGGATCATCCGGTGGCGTGACGGAACCACAAATCCACTTTGAGGTCCGTCGCGGTGCGAAAGCCGTGAACCCGATGAGCTATCTGGGCAACAACGTCGCTTCACGCTAGACGCAGTTACTCCTCAAGACGTTTTCCAAGCTCTCCCGCAAGGTCCTGCACGAACTGCCAGGCCACGCGGCCGGAGCGGCTGCCACGGGTGTTTGTCCACTCGATGGCCTTTGCCCGTATATCCGCCCACGGAGCATCGAGGTGGTAACGCTCGCAATAGGCGCGGATCATCTCCAGATACTCATCCTGGCTGCAATGGTGAAAACCAAGCCACAGTCCGAAGCGGTCTGACAAGGACACCATTTCTTCAACGGCTTCTGTCGGGTTGATGGCCCTCTGACGTTCATTGTCCACCATGTCGCGCGGCATCAAGTGGCGGCGGTTTGATGTCGCATAGAACAGGACGTTGCTCGGGCGTCCTTCGATACCACCTTCAAGAACAGCCTTGAGCGACTTGTAGCTGGTGTCAGCCTGATCGAAGGACAGGTCATCGCAAAAAACCAGAAACTGCCTGTCCACGTCACGCAGTTGTGACATCAGCCGGGGAAGCGTGGATATGTCCTCGCGGTGGATTTCGACCAGTGCAATGCGTCCGGCATGCTTTTCAGCAACTCGCGCATGCACCGCCTTGACCAGCGAGCTCTTGCCCATGCCCCGTGCACCCCAAAGCAGTGCGTTGTTGGCCGGCAGCGCTTTGGCAAATCGCTCGGTGTTTTCCAGCAGTGTGTCACGCAGACGATCGATGCCCTGAAGCAGGTCAATGTCCACGCGCGACACGTCTGCAACAGGGGCCAGGCGGCTTTCGTCACCCATCCATACATAGGCCTGGGTGGCAAAAAGGTCCGTCGGAGTGACAGGGCGGGGTCCGTTTGTCTCCAGGGCACGGGCAATGCGATCCAGCAGCGGCAGGACGTGATCCAGGGTGGTCTGAGGGGTAGGGCCGTCGGCCATGACAGGTCTGATTCTCCGTCTGTCTCTATCGGGGTCTGTAAATCCTATCATTCCCACCATGTCGGGCGGAAAACCGCAAGAAACCAAGGGTGTTAAGAAGCTGGTTGGACTGGTTTTCAAAGGCAGGCGGCCTCGTTATAGTCCGCCCGCAGCAGACCCGGTTCCTGAATGGCGCCCTTGCTCAGGTTTGCCCCAGTTTTGATTTCCCCTGCATCGGAGACCTTGATGCTCATTACCCCGGCATACGCTCAGACGGCGGGCGGCGGCAGCGAATTTCTCGTTACCATTTTTCCGTTCATTCTCGTCTTTGCCATCATCTATCTGCTGATCCTCCGCCCACAGCAAAAACGCATCAAAGAACACCGTGCCATGGTGGAAGCCGTGCGCCGTGGTGACACCGTGGTGACGGCGGGTGGCCTGATCGGCAAAGTTGTCAAAGTGCTCGACGATGCCGAAGTGCAGGTTGAGATTGCCGAAGGTACACGTGTACGCGTTGTGCGCAGCACGCTTTCTGACGTTCGCTCCAAGACGGAGCCTGCGCCAAAAGAAACAAACAAAGATGCCCCCAAGGCAGCAAATGATGAGGATGCCAAGTCGTAGCAGGCACGCTTGCCGCGCACGTCTGGCGCTCCTGACGGAGAGGCCCTGAATGCTTTATTTCCCCCGGTGGAAATACACCCTGATCGCCATCACCTGCGTGCTCGGCTTCCTGCTGTCAGCGCCCAATCTCGTCTCCAAGGATGCCCTGTCGGATCTGCCGGACTGGCTGCCGTCCAATCAGGTCAATCTGGGCCTTGATCTGCAGGGTGGCGTTCATCTGCTGCTTCAGGTGGATGTGGAAACGGTTCTCGCGGACCGCCTAGAAGCCCTTGAAGGTGACGTGCGCCAGACGCTACGCGACGCCCGCATCGGCTATACGGGACTTGGCACCGCAGATGAAAAGGTCAGCGTCCGCATCCGCAATGCGGAAGAGGTGGAGCGGGCGTCGGCGCTGCTACTCGAGCTTTCAGCCCCCATCAATGCGAACGTGTTTTCCGCAGTACCCGAGCGCGACATTGCGCTGGAAACGACGGGTACACGCATCAGCCTGACATTCACGGAAGTTGCGCGCACGCAGCGGCTGCAAAGCGTGCTGGAACAATCCATTGAAATCGTCCGCCGCCGAATTGATGAGCTGGGCACGAATGAGCCTATCATCCAGAGGCAGGGTACCGATCGTATTCTTGTTCAAGTTCCCGGCTTTGATGACCCGCAGCGGCTGATCGACATTATCGGCCAGACCGCGCAGATGAACTTTCATCTCGTGGACAACTCGGTGTCGGTTGTTGAGGCGATCCAGAACCGGCCGCCCCCCGGGTCCGTTGTCATGCCGCTGATCGACGGTTCAGGTGGATCGGTGCTGATCCGACGCAGGGTAATGGTGTCAGGCGAGAGCCTCGTAGATGCCCAGCCGAGCTTTGACCAGCAAACCAATGAACCGGTTGTGTCATTCCGGTTTGATGCCTCCGGCGCCAAACGCTTCGCCGATACCACACAGGCGAATGTTGGGCGTCCGTTTGCCATCGTGCTCGACAACCAGGTGATCTCGGCGCCGGTCATCCGCGAGCCTATTCTGGGCGGCAGCGGTCAGATCAGTGGTGGCTTTACGGTCACCGCGGCGAACGACCTGGCCATTCTTCTAAGAGCGGGGGCGCTACCGGCGCCGCTATCGGTCCTTGAGGAGCGAACCGTCGGCCCGGGCCTTGGGGCGGACAGTATCGCGGCCGGCGAAATCGCGGCCGTTATCGGCTTTGCCGCCGTCATCATCTTTATCATTGTGGTGTATGGCCTGTTTGGGGTTTTCGCCAATGTGGCGCTCATCATCAATGTTGCGCTGATCTTCGGCGCGCTGTCGCTTCTGCAGGCAACACTGACGCTGCCCGGCATTGCGGGGATTGTTCTGACGATCGGTATGGCGGTTGATGCCAACGTGCTGATCTTTGAACGCATCAAGGAAGAAGTGCGAGCGGGCAAGACGCCCATCAATGCCATTGACGTCGGCTACTCGCGGGCGCTGGGCACGATCATCGACGCCAACATCACGACCTTTATTGCCGCCGCCATTCTGTTCCAGATGGGGTCCGGGCCGGTGCGCGGCTTTGCCGTGACGCTGGCGATTGGCATTATCACCTCCGTGTTCACGGCATTCACCGTGACCCGGCTATTCGTTTCGATCTGGCTCAAGAGCCGACGGCCTTCTGAAGTGCCGCTTTAGGAGCCACCTTAAGGGTCGGCGGGAAAAACACATGCGCAAGCTCAAGCTCGTTCCAGACGATACACATATCCAATTCCTCAGCATGCGGTTTATCGCGCTGGGGCTGTCATCCGTTGCCGTGCTCGGCTCGATTGTGATGGTGATCGTGCTGGGCCTCAATTTCGGCATCGATTTTCGCGGCGGCACGATGATTGAGATCGGCACGGAAGAACCGGCCGACATCGCTGATTTGCGCAATCGCCTTGGTGACCTTGGTCTTGGTGATGTGCAGATCCAGGAGTTCGGCTCACCGACTGAAGTGCTTATCCGCATTGAAACGCAGCCCGGGGGCGAGGAAGCGCAGCGGGCAGCCATTGAAACAGTGCGTGGCGAACTGGGCGAAAGTGTCGAGTACCGTCGGGTGGAAGTCGTGGGACCGACAGTATCCGGCGAACTCATTGAGGCAGGCGTGCTGGCGATTGTCCTCGCCGTGGGCATGATGCTTGTCTACATCTGGTTCCGCTTTGAGTGGCAGTTCTCGGTCGGTGCCGTTGTTGCCCTGGTCCATGACGTAGTCATCACCCTTGGTGTGTTTGCGATCCTGCAGCTGGAATTCAATCTCTCGATCATTGCCGCCCTGCTGACAATTGTCGGTTACTCCATGAACGATACGGTGGTGGTGTATGACCGCGTCCGCGAAAAGTTGCGCAAGTACAAACGCATGCCGCTGGATGAGCTGCTTGATTTTGCCGTCAACAAGACCTTGTCGCGGACGGTGATGACCTCCGTCACGACGCTTCTGGCGCTTCTGTCTCTCTACATCTTCGGTGGCGAAGTCATTCGTGGTTTCACCTTCGCAATGATCTGGGGGATCATCATCGGCACTTACTCATCGATCTTTGTTGCGGCGCCGCTGCTGCTGTGGCTGGGCGTGAAGCGTGACTGGTCGGGTGCCGCTGCAGGTGAACCGGGCCAAGCGGCAAAATCCGCAAACTAACGGGGGATTTCGGTAGGTTCTGCTGACTTCCCATGGCCGGAGTACCGGCGTAATCTTGTCCGCGACGAGTCGCCGCACAGATGAACGGCAATGCTGGCATCAAACGACCGGCATGCAGTTACCCCGTGCGCGGCATACCAGCACCATAAGGAGGGACTTTGGGGATGGCTGGCATTCTTTCAAATCTGCGCAACACCGTAATCACGGGCTTCGTGCTCGCGCTGGTGCTGTGCATCTTCTACATTTATGGCCAATACAGCTCCGCAGAACACTTCGCGGAAGCGCTTGGCTCCCAGCCGTTCTGGCTGTTCATCGTTCGCTGGGCTCACGTGCTCTGCGGCATCATGTGGATCGGTCTTCTGTACTATTTCAACTTCGTACAGATTCCGAACATGCCGAATATTCCTGATGACCAGAAGCCTGCCATTGGCAAGGTCATTGCGCCGGCGGCCCTGTGGTGGTTCCGCTGGGGTGCGATGGGCACAATCGCTTTCGGCATCATTCTGGCAGCAATGAGCGGCTACCTGATCGAGGCCTACACACTCGGCCTTGCCGGCAATGGCGGCTCTACGATCATCGGCATCGGCATGTGGCTGGGCACAATCATGTGGTTCAACGTGTGGTTCGTCATCTGGCCAAACCAGAAGATTGCACTGGGCATCGTGGATGCACCGGCTGAAGACAAGCCGAAAGCAGCCCGCACGGCCATGTTGTTCTCCCGTACGAACACCATGCTGTCCGTACCCATGCTGTTTGCAATGGTGATCAACCAGAACGCATTCTAGGTCGATCCATCCATCACGAACAAAAACGGCGCTGCCTCGGAAGAGGCAGCGCCGTTTTCTTTGCGCCGGTCCGTAATCAGGATCAGCTGACTGCCGCGTAGTTGGCGCTTGCAAACTCCCAGTTCACGAGCTTGTCGAGATATGTCGCGATGTAGTCAGGACGCTTGTTCTGATAGTCGAGATAGTAGGCATGTTCCCACACATCGATTGTCAGAATAGCGGTTGTTCCATGCGCCAGCGGCAGATCCGCATCATGGGTCTGCATGATGCTCAGCTTGCCGTCCTTGTCTGACACGAGCCACGCCCAGCCCGATCCGAAATGCCCACCGGCTGCCTCAGAGAACTCTGACGTGAAGGCGTCGAAGGACCCAAAGTCGCGGGTGATGGCCTCGGCCAAAGGACCAGAGGGCTGCCCGCCGCCGGTCGGGCTCATGGAGTTCCAGAAGAAGGTGTGGTTCCAGACCTGCGCTGCCTGGTTGAACAGTTTTCCGTCCGATGACGTCACGATGTCCTCAAGGCTCTTGCCTTCAAGATCAGTGCCCTTGATCAGACCATTGAGCGTGTCGACATATTTTTGATGATGCTTGTCGTGATGAAATTCCAGCGTGCTCTTGGACATGTGCGGCTCAAGCGCATCGTGGGCATAGGGAAGGTCGGGAAGGGCGATGGACATCGCGGGTACTCCTGTACTCATTTACGGGGATCGCGGGCTGAAACAGCACGCTGAAGACTGGTGAATTTCCGTCTATGCACTACCTTGTGCGCATGACGTATTTATCAAGGAATCCCGGGCGTGGCTGACCCAGAAATCTCACTTTTGCCGGCAAGTGTTTCTGAACAGCTTCGAAAATTCGACAGTGATCGATTTCTGTCCGCGCTGTTTGCGCCTGCAGATGCGCGGCCACACCTGCTGGCGCTCTATGCGCTGGACTATGAACTCAAGCGCATTCCCGGACTGGTGTCGGAGCCGATGCTTGGCGCCATCCGTTTTCAGTGGTGGCGGGACACAATCGGGTCGATCTATCAGGGGAAACATCCGGGCCACGAACTGGTTCCGGCTCTCGCAGCTGCCATTGAGTCCGGTGCGCTGCCGGCAGAGGGCTTTCATCACTGGCTTGATGCCCGTGAGGATGAAATGAGCGAAGTGCCTTTTGCAGATCTGGCATCCATGGAAGCTCATGCCCGGCGGGCCGACGGCACCATCATGAACATGGCCGGGCGCCTTCTGGGTGCGCGGGAGGGCAACGATGATCTGGCCCCCTATGCTGCGGCATATGGTTTGATTGATTTACTCCGGCGCTGCGGTGCCGCCGCCGGTAACAGAAGTGCCTTTTTGCCTGCTGAACATTTTTCCGACAGTGAGGAAGCTATCTTTTCCGGCCGCCTGACACCTGAGATATCAGCAGCGTTCAATACTGTTGCGCGCCATGCACGCGACACACTCAATGCTGCACGGCAGACAAAGGTCCCCCGTGAGCTTGTGCCGGGCGGTCTTTATGCCGGCCTCGTGCCGGGTTACGCGCGGCTGTTTACACAGAAGAATTTTGACCCGTTCCGGACCTCTCCGGAAATTCCGGCCTACCGGCGTCAGATTTCACTCATGGCGCGGGCCATGCGCGGGCGTATCTGACGCTACTCAGCCGCGAACCGTCCCCCGAACCACGCTTCGACATCGGCTTTGGCCCGTGATGTGTAGGCGCGCTTACGCGCCGGCCCCTTGGCTTTGCCGCGCAGGCGTTTGCCATCAGGGCCTTTGGGCAACTCCACAGGTGGAAACAGGCCGAAATTGACATTCATAGGCTGGAATGACCCCTTGCCGGCATCCAGATGTCCACCGGTGATATGGCTGAGCAACGCTCCGAGGGCAGATGTTTTCGGGGGCGGCACCAGTGTTTCCCCCAGCGCCTCGGCGGCAGCGAAGCGGCCGGCCAGCATCCCGATGGATGCGCTCTCGATGTATCCCTCAACGCCTGTGACCTGGCCGGCAAACCGAAGCCGGGGCATGGCCTTCATCCGCAACTCGCCATCCAGCAGCCTCGGGCTGTTGAGAAAGGTGTTCCGGTGCAGGCCCCCGAGGCGGGCGAAAACAGCATTCTCCAGACCCGGAATGGTCTTGAATATGCGTGTCTGTTCGCCGTGGCGCAGCTTGGTCTGAAACCCGACCATGTTGTAGAGCGTGCCAAGCGCATTGTCCTGGCGCAGCTGCACAACAGCATAGGGCTTTACGTCCGGGTTGTGCGGATTGGTCAGTCCGACCGGCTTGAGCGGCCCATAACGCAGGGTTTCACGCCCGCGTTCCGCCATGACCTCAATGGGCAGGCAGGCTTCGAAATAGGGGGTGTTTTCTTCCCACTCCTTGAAGTCGGTCTTGTCGCCTTCAAGAATGGCATCGATAAAGGCGTTGTACTGGTCTTCGTCCAGCGGGCAGTTGATGTAGTCAGCGCCGGTGCCGCCGGGGCCCACCTTGTCATACCGCGACTGGAACCAGGCCTTGTCCATATCGACGGAGTCAAAGTTGACGATGGGTGCGATGGCATCGAAGAACGCCAGTTCGTCTTCGCCGGTCAGGCCCTGAATCGCCTTGGCCAGGTCAGGAGAGGTGAGGGGGCCGGTTGCCACAATGACGCTTGTCCAGTCTTCCGGCGGCAGACCAGCAATCTCACGGCGGTCGATGGTAACGAGCGGGTCTGCTTCAAGCGCCGCCTCAACGGTCTGGGAAAACCCGTCACGGTCAACAGCAAGTGCACCACCGGCAGGCACCTGGTTGGCGTCCCCGGACTGCATGATGAGAGAGCCGCCGCGGCGCAGCTCATAATGCAGCTGGCCGATGGCACTGGTTTCGTCATCGTCGGACCGGAAGGAGTTTGAACAGACGAGTTCTGCCAGACCGCCTGTTTGATGGGCATCAGTGCCACGTTCGGGGCGCATTTCGTGCAGCACGACGGGTACGCCGGCGCGGGCAATCTGCCAGGCGGCTTCAGATCCGGCGAGACCGCCGCCAATCACATGTATCGGGTCAATTTTGCTCATAGGTGGGACACTTAAGACAGGCTCCCGCGTGCTGCAAGTTTCTTACCCGGGGCAGGGCTGGAAACTCGGCCCGTTTCCCCCTATAGGTTGTCGCGGGTGCCTTGGGAAAGTATCGGTCCCTCGGAGAGACAGGAAATGAAATCCGTATCCAGCTTTAGCCTCGCTTTGGTGGCCGCCGCATTTCTTGTAGCAGGCACGCACTCCGCGAATGCGCTGACAAGTTGCAGCTACCAGGGAATTCCGCTCTTTGGTGAGGTGTCAGTGGTGCCTGCCAATGCGGACCTCAAGGTGGAAATTGTTACCAGTGGCGGCGACCTCAAGGTCCACTGGGTCAACCGCCATGCCAATACATGCGGCGAGTGGCGCCGTGTTGGCCTGGGGGCGGACTTCACCGTGCAGATCGTGCCGTCAGGTGGGGATATCAAGATCCAGGAAGTTCCCGGCAGTCCGGGTCTTCTGTAGCCGGCCCGCTAGCGCGTGTCCGCCAACTCACCCGCATCACCAAGATACCCATCCCAGGCAAACCAGTAGGCGATGTGTCCCGGCAGACGATGAAACACGGTTTCCTCCGGTCCCTCCAGAGATGCTTCTGAGACGGTCCAGGTTTCTTCGCCACTTCTGATGACATCCCGACGGCCTGTAGCGTCAAAACTCCGGCCATCTGTCCTGTAGGCGCGGACTGTTCGCGTGGCGGCGTCTCCCACAAGTGTAACAGGCACAACGCCGGCCATGTCGTTGATCACCGCGCCACCCTCAAAGGCCGACAGGCGCCAGGCCTTTTCCATGCCTGACCCGCGCAGGGCAAAGACATAGTCCTTGGGTTGCAGGGTCGCGGTGTTAATCGGTGCCGGAAAGATCAGGTCCGGGCTGTTGAAGTAGTCGGCATAAGGCGCGCCCGGTGTGTAGTTGCGCGTGAAGCCTGTATTCAGGGACAGAACTTTTGTCCCGGGATTACGGGACTTCCAGTCCGCCCAAGTCGTGATCGTGACGGGACGTGTTTTGAGTTCAATCCCGGAACCGGTGAGCGACCCGATGACTGGCCGTCCGGTGAACTGGTTCCACAGGCTTTCCGTCTCATGGTCATACATGAGCTTGTTGGACCGATAGAGCAGGCCGGATGAACCGAAGGTCAGCGGCTCGGTGCGTCCCTCAATCTGTGTTTCAAACAGAATGCCGGAGCCACACAGGGTGCAATAGGCGAGGCTGACCGGCACGCCGCCGATGACGTCGTTGAACATTTCGTGCCAGTCAAGGATGCGCAGAGGATAGGCCCTGACATCGCCATTGATCTCAACGCCAAATACCAGTTCTTCATCGGTAAGATAGTCTGCCGCGTCAGGGGTAATCAGTTCGGGGTTTGTCAGCGCCGGTATGCCGTCTTTCAGCACGCCACCCCAGACCGCCTCCCAAAGGGGAACCTCATGGGCGACCCCGGGATAGATGAAGCCGTAGAAATTCGGATCAATCTGGGCAAGCAGCAATGCCCGTGCTTCATCAAATCCCTCAAACGGTGTCAGATCATCCTGCTTCTGCAGCCAGGCCATCCACTCAAACCAGCTGTCACCATGATCAGCCCCGGTGATGCTGCTCAGGGCAATGCCAAGGGCAGGCCGTAGACTACGGTGAAAGCGCATGGCCTGGACAAGAGCGAACGCGCCATCGGGATTCTTGCGCTTGATGAAGTAGTCAATCGCGGCCGTCACAGCTCGAGGGTTGTCCGCGACCAGGTCGATGGCTCTGGAGACGGGCTCTGGTCTGTCGCGTGAGACATCCTGTGCCGCCGCCGAAAATGCGACGAGCCATACGCCCACCAGGGCTCCACCTAGAACCCGCAAAGTTGCTTGGATTGATCTGGACATGAAAACGGCACCGTTGAAATCTGGAATATCCAGGTCAACGGTGCCGCGTTTCGTTTCCAACTGCACGTCAAGCCGTCACACAAAGGTGTGAGGCCTATGTGCGCCCGCTAGTTCCAGACAGGTGGGCGTTTGTCCTTCCAGGGATGGGCTTCTTCGAGTTGCCCGGCCAGACGATAGAGCGTTGCCTCGTCGCCATAGCGCCCGGTGAACATCATGCCCAGAGGCAGACCGTCCTTTGACCAATGCAACGGCAGGGAGATGGACGGTTGTCCCGTAAAGTTGAACGGCGGCGTGAACGGGAAGACCTTTGCCTGCCGCTTGTTCACTTCCTTCGGTTCCAGATTGACCGGATCAATGAAGCCGATTTCGGGCGGCGGTGTGCCCATCACCGGACACAGATAGATATCGAAGGGTGCCAGATTGTGCAGGATCTGACGCGACAGACGGCGCAGCGTCCGCCATCCCCAGAAAGCCTGCGCGCCTGAAATCCGTTCGCTGGCTTTCAGGATCTGCCATGTCAGCGGTTCCAGCTCTTCAGGCTCCGGTTGACGGCCCAACATCTCCGACCGCTCCATCATCCCGGCCGCAAAGTTGGAGGCCGAGACCGCGCCCTGCGCCCGATAGAGCGTGCGGTAGTCGACACCGAGTCCTTGCTCTACCACCTCGTGGCCGAGCTCCTTGAGCAAGGTGACTGTCTTCTCGAATGCGGCTGCATTCTCTTCATGGATCGGACCGTCGCTGGGCTTCTCCATGGACACGGCGATTTTCAGTTTGCCTGGTGCGCGGCTGACTTCTTCGAGGAATGGCCGTTCATAGGGAAGTGGCGGGTAGGGGCTGTCCGGCTCCGGTGCACAGGTTGCGTCCAGCATGGCCGCACTATCGCGCACGGTCCGTGTCACCACATGATCCACAGAGAACCCCATGGCACGTTCGCCGTCTTCGCCGGAATCCGGATTACGGGCACGGGTCGTCTTCATGCCGACGAGACCACAACACGCAGCCGGAATACGGATTGACCCCAAACCGTCGGAGGCATGGGCCATGGGGACGATACCGGCCGCCACGGCTGATGCGGCACCGCCGGATGACCCCCCGGCGATATGGTTGATGTTCCACGGGTTACGGCAGGGCCCAAGGCGGGCGGACTCACTGGTTCCGGTGATGCCGTATTCCGGCGTGTTGGTTTTACCGACGAAAACGAGCCCCGCCTCGCGATACCGCTTGGCGAGAATGCTGTCTTCGGTGGGGACATAGTCGCGCAGATAGTGTGACCCGGAGGTGGCCGGCCAGTTGGCGACCTTTACACCCAGATCCTTGATCAGGAACGGTACGCCCATGAACGGACCATCCGGCAGATCGCCCTTTGCCCACTCGCGGGCATCGTCATAGCCCTTGTAGACGACAGCGTTGAGCGCGGGATTGTGCCGCTCGATCCGCTCAATCGCGGCATCCACAAGCTCAAGCGGTGTTACTTCCTTTTTGGCAACGAGTTCCGCAAGGCCAACGCCGTCATAGTCTGCATACGCATCAGTGCTCATGGTTCTGCTTCCTAATTCCAGATTGGCGGGTGGCGATCGATCCAGGGCTGTGCCTCTTCAAGCTGTGACGCCAGCCGGATCAGGGTTGCTTCATCACCTGTACGCCCTGCGAAGTGCACACCGACAGGCAGGCCGTCGGATGTCCAGTGCAGCGGAAGTGATATTGCGGGCTGACCCGTCGCATTCTCAATGGGCGTGAAGGCGACATAGTTGAGAACCGGCTCAAAGGCCTTCTCCGGATCGCCTTCATTGATATCGATGGTGCCAACGCGAAGAGGCGGCTCGCCCAGTGTCGGGGTCAACCACAGATCGTACTCGTCATGCCATTGCGCCACGCCGCGCGTCATGACCTGAAGCATAGCCACTGCATTGAGATAGTCCGCGCCTGAAATCTGCTTGCCGGCTTCCCAGAGGCCAACAGTCAATGGTTCAAGATCGCCCTGGTTGGGCGTCTTGCCAAAGAGCATCTTCTGGACTTCGATCTGCTGCGCCACGCCGGACGCCCAGATCGCCATGAAGGCTTCCTGCATCATGTCGTTGTCAATTGCCGGAGAGGCTTCCTCAACATGGTGGCCGAGGCTTTCCAGCAGCTTGGCGGTGTTCTGCACGGCCTTGGCGCATTCGTCATGAACAGTTACGCCGCCCATGGTCTTGGTGGTGAACCCGATCCGCAGATTGCCTGGTGCGGTCCCCACATCGTCGGACCAAATGCCGTCATGGTGGGGCGCAAAATAGGGATCTCCCGGCTCCGGTCCGGCAGCTATGTCGAGCGCGACAGCGGTATCGCGGACCGTACGACTTACGACCAGATCCGATGTGAGGCCGGACATGGCATCACCGATGAGCGGGCCCTGCGGAATACGCGCCCGGCTTGGCTTCAGTCCCACAAGACCGCAGGACGACGCCGGAATACGAATGGAGCCGCCACCATCATTGGCATGCGCCAAGGCGACAATGCCCGCTGCCACGGCAGCCGCTGACCCGCCAGAAGAACCGCCCGGCGTATGATCCGGGTTCCAGGGGTTGCGGGCCGGGCCGTAGAGGGCGCTTTCGGATACCGGAAGCAGACCGAATTCGGGCACATTGGTTTTGCCCAGCGGCACAAGTCCGGACGCAAGGAAGCGCGTTGTAAGGGTCGAATGCATCGGTGACGGGCTGCCTGCGATGAAGCGCGAACCGTATTGGGTGGCCACGCCTTCAAAGTCACCCATGATGTCCTTGAGGAGGAACGGCACGCCCGCAAAGGGTGCTGCCGCATCACCCGCATCAATATCGCCGGCAATCTGGCGGCCCTGATCCGCCATGTCTGTGACAACGGCATTCAGGGTTGGGTTGTGCTTCTCTATGCGGCTCAGAGCTTCTTCGGCCAGCTCGCCAGCCGTCACCTCTCCCTTGCGCACGAGTTCAGCCAGGCCCACCCCATCATGAGCCACATAATCGTCAATCGGCATCCCGCGTCCTCCCAGACGTTACATCAACTGATTTTTTGTCGGGAGATACGCTAATGGACCATCAGGCGAACGGGAAGGGTGGTTTTCGTGTGAATGTCGGGGCACTGACGTGTGGCGACTGATCCGGTATCGCGGACCGCAACTTTGAATGTCGCTTTAGAGATCGCCCCGGAAGCCCGAAAACAATAATGCGCTTTTTGCTCTCACCACAAAGGCGGCTGATTGCCATGACCTGGTCGGAGCCTATGATGTCCGCATGGGGCGCATCAAGGAAACGGAACTTTACCAACCTGTCAAAGCCTTCCTCGCCGGACAGGGCTACGAGGTGAAGGCTGAGGTTGACGCGGCAGATATTGTTGCATGCCGGGACGGCGAAGATCCTGTCATTGTTGAACTCAAGACAGGTTTCTCGCTCAGTCTTTTCCATCAGGCGATCGCCCGCCAGTCGATTACCGATGCCGTGTACATAGCCGTGGCACGCGGGTCCGGACGGCGGTTTCAGCAGGCTCTCAGATCCAATCTCAGCCTTGCACGCAGACTCGGCCTGGGTCTGATAACCGTGAGGCTCGCAGACGCATTTGTAGAAGTTCATCTTGATCCTGCTCCTTACACGCCGCGTAAATCCAAAAGGCGGAAAGACAGACTCCTGAGGGAGTTTTCACGCAGGGTCGGCGACCCGAACACCGGGGGATCGACACGTGTCACCCTGGTCACAGCGTATCGGCAGGATGCATTGCGCTGTGCCGCGCACCTGAAGGCCAACGGACCGAGCCGTGGCGCAGACATCGCCAAGACAACCGGCGTCGCTCGCGCAACAAGAATGATGGCCGACGACCATTATGGCTGGTTCGAACGGGTTGAACGCGGTGTTTACGCGCTAACTCCCAAGGGACAGGCGTATCTGCAGAGTTATCAGGATGAGGCATAGGATCATCCCGCTGCCTTGCCGGCCGCTTTCAGAAACTGCTCCTGGCGTCACCTGGCTTTGTCGGCAGATGGGTCAGCGTCAGGCGAACGGGAAGGGCGGTGTTCCTGTGAACGTGGGGGCACTGAGTTGCGGCGACTGGCCCGGCTTCCACAAAGGTGCCGTCAGTGTTGCACGCCGGACCACCTCCGCAGGGGCGCTTGATGTCTGGACGCTGTTGCCACTGGCAACTGTTACCACTTCGCCGGACACGTCATCACTCCGGAACGTCAGCACCACATACCCATGGGCGTTGGTGTCCAGATATTTGATGTATGGGTTGGCTGTCTCGTCTCCCAGCCAGCCGCTCAGGGTTTCGCTGCCAGTATAAGTCATGGCGAGAGACGCGCGAACGCCCTGCATCAAGGTGAGATTGAAGTTCTCTAGCATTTCTCCGTCAGGGCCTTCGGCAACTACCATCGGGCGGAAAGCATTGCCCGGTTCCCGCGTGATGCCTTCAGCGCCAGAGAAGAACGTGAAAGAAGAGATTCCGCATGTGGCAAACTCCAGTGCTGCAGGCTGCGGTTCATCCACATCCGGATCAGTAGTCAGCACGGCGGCCCCATGCATGTGGTAATCGCCCGCGCAGGAGACGACACCAGCAATGCCTTCGTCCTTAACGTACGACATCAGTTCACGTAGCTCGCCGGGATAGCCGTTCCACGCATCAATGCCGACGGCAACATCTGGCAGGCCCTGGAATGGAATGGACGACAGATCGAGCCGCAGCGGCATGGCCGGAATGGAGTTGGCCCACAGCTTCCACGCAGCAGAACTGTCCTTGAGTGTCTGCTTGAACCATTTTTTCTGTTCAACTCCCAGCACCGAAGCTGCCGGGTCGTTGGCGCGTGGATTGGGAACTTCTCCTTTCACGCCTTCAAAATACGGCGGCGGTGTGCCACCTCCGGCATCGCGTCCGGCATCAAGCGCGCGGATGATATCGAGGGGCGGAGCGGGCGCACCGATTTCTTCCTCAAACTTTTCATCCATCGGCTGGGGTGAGCGATAGCTGCGCGTATCCGTCACAATGATGGACGCGGTCTGGCCCCACTCGAGAGATCGGTAGATGGTCAGCGAGGCAAGGGCAGCCAGATTGTTCGGCTCATTGAGCAGATACCCGTCGCCCGGCTCGCCACCTGCAGCATCTGTCACCGTTGCGGGCTTGAAGTCATGAGCCGGTCCATCGAGACGGGCAGGCATGTACTCGAACCATGCCTGGTTGGCCGAGACCTTGCGCTGCTGCGCCGGGCCGGTGCCGCCGGTATAGGTGGCATAGCTCTGCCAGCTGTCATTGGTGAACTCGTGGTCATCCCACGTGCAGATGAACGGCCAGCGGGCGCGGGCCGCCTGCAGGGCTTCGTCTTCCAGATAGGCCTTATAGAGATGCCGGTAGTCTGCAACCGACACTGCAAATTTGCGGCCGCTGGGAAGTTCACCCCCGTCCGGGAATGGCGTCATGCGGCGCACGGCCTTGGTGCCCATCGGCAGGTCGGGCGTGGTTTCATAGATGAAATCGCCCAGATGCAGCACCGCATGAATCCGGTCTTCAGGTGCCGCGGCGATATCATCCTCGACCATTCGCCCCCAGGCACCGAAAAAGCCCTGTTCATAGTTCTGACAGGATGCAAGGGCGATGCGCAGCGGGCTTGTCGCATCTGCTGAGGGCGCAGTGCGGGTGCGCCCGAGCCGGGACACATCACCGGCCGTTGTCAGGAAGCGGAAGAAATACCAGCTATCGGGCTCCAGTCCCGTGACGCTCACGCGAACCGTATAGTCTTGCTCCAGAGATGCGGAAACGGGCTGTTCCACAATCACGGTCTCGAAAGACTCGTCGGCTGATACCTGGACGGTGAGATCAAGCGGCAGGGCCGACCTGTCCAACGGCATCGCGCGCGTCCACAGAATGACACCGTCTGACGAGGGATCGGCGGATGCAACGCCATGGGAGAACAGGCCGCGCCGCCCCGGCGCCGCCTCGGTAGCGACGGCATCAAGTGCCTGCGCGCCGGCCGGCCTGATCGCGGGCAGGAACCCTGACCCGGCAGCAGTTGCCACGAAGCAGCCGGCGGTTGCTCCGAACTGGCGCATGAACTGGCGGCGGGTTGTCTCGTTGTTTCTTGTTGTCATTGAGCCTGTCTCACATCTGATGCCGGTGTCATAGCCAATTCGTGCGACAGCATGGTGTCAAGCAGGAGTGGCTGAAATTGATGGGCGTTTGTCGTTTCCGACATGCGCAGAACGCGCGACCATGACCTTACGCCAAATCCAAAGCGGAGTAACACCATGCCTGACGCCCCCGTACTGCCGGCCGACGAAACCATCAAGATCGGCTTTCTCATGTACCCCATGGTCACCGCGCTGGATGCGCTTGGGCCTGCCCAGATACTCTCGGCAGTGCCGGGCGCTGCCATGCACTATGTGTGGAAGGAGAAGGCGCCTGTTGCGTCCGACTCCGGATACACGATCAACCCGACCCATGACTTCGAGGACTGCCCCCAGTTGGACGTGATCTGCGTTCCGGGTGGGTTTGGCCAGGTTGATCTGATGAACGATCAGGCCGTTCTCGATTTCCTGCGCGCACAGGGACAGAAGGCAAAGTACATCACTGCCGTGTGCACCGGATCACTTCTTCTTGGTGCTGCGGGACTGCTGGACGGCTATGAAGCAAGCTGCCATTGGGCCTGGCATGAGCAACTGGCTCTGGTCGGTGCAACGCCCAAGCATGGGCGGGTCGTGAGAGACCGCAACCGCATGACCGGCGGCGGCGTGACGGCAGGTATCGACTTCGGCCTGACACTGGCGGCAGAGCTTGCGGGTGAAGACGTGGCGAAGCTGCTTCAGCTGTCCTTCGAGTACGACCCCCAGCCTCCTTTTGTCGGCGGTCACCCCACCAAGGCCGAGCCGGCAACGCTAGAGCTCTCAAAAGCGTTCATGGCGGAGGGTGTTGCGTCCATGGCCGAAGCCGCCAAAAAGGCGCAGGCGAACAAGGACAAGGCAAAAGCTGCTGCGGAGTAACTGCTTACCTCTCACATAATTGAGGGGTGCACCCGCCTAACTGAGGCTTCCGGTCATAACTGATCGGGAGCCTTTTGTTATGTCTGAAACACAGTATTTCACAGCCGATAATCTCAAACTGGCCTATACCGTCACGGGCCGGGGGCCGGCACTTGTGCTCGTCCATGGCTGGCCTTTTCACAAAGCCAACTTCAGGTTCCTGATCCCGCTGCTGTCGCGGCACTACACCTGCTACGCGCTCGACTCCGCCGGGATGGGAGAAAGCGAGTGGACACAGGACACCGACCTCGGCTTTCACGCCCATGTTGACCGAACACTTGCGTTTGCAAATCATCTGGGCCTCAGCAGCTATCACGTTCTTGGACATGACACCGGAGGGACGGTTGCCCGCCTGCTGGCGGTGAAGGACAGGGAGCGCGTGAAATCCGTCACAGTCATTGATACAGAAATCCCCCACAGGTTTCCGCCGGCTGTAACCCTGCTGCAAAGACTGCACCGCAACCCGCTAACCCGCTGGGTCCTCAAGCGAGCTTTGGCCTCTGAGACGTTTGTCAAATCGGGCAGCGGCTATGGCGGGTTCTTTGCTGACCCATCATCTTTCACAGATGAGTTCATGCAGCTCTTCGTGCACTCCTGGCATCGGACCCGCGATGCCTATGGCGGGCTGATGGCGTATCTGTGCGCGGTTGATCCCAAGATCGTCGATACGCTGGATCAGGTTCATGCATACACGCAGGTGCCAATGCTCTTCATCTGGGGAAAAGGCGATCCGATTTTCCCGATCAAATACGCGCGTGAGATGGTCGAAAAGATTCCGGGTGACGCGCGCTTGGTTGAAATCGACGGCGCACGGTTCCTGCCGCATGAAGAACAGCCTGAAGCTGTTGCGGAGGCTCTGCTGGCATTTCTTCACAGCAGCAAAGCGGCTGCCTGAAGAAACGCGTAAAGGAAACCCGCCGCCGGACTAGCGGCTGGCAGCTTTAGCGCGCGTCTTTGTACGTGTCTTCGACTTTGCCTTGGTCTTGGCTTTTGTTTTGGTCTTCGCTTTCGCTGCCGTCTTCTTTGCTACTGTTTTGCGCGCGGGCGCCGGGGTCGCCTCATCAGCAGCCGCCTTGCGGCGCATGGGACGGCGGGAGGCAGCGGCGGACGCCTTGGCCAGTGCTGTCTTCTTCTTGCGCTCTTCGGACTTGGGCGCTGCCTTACGGCTCTTCTTCAAGAGCGGCTTGAGGTAGGCACCTGTGTGACTGCGGGGAACTGCTGCAATGTCCTCCGGCGTGCCCTGGGCAACAACTTCACCGCCGCCATCACCGCCTTCGGGGCCAATGTCGATGATCCAGTCGGCCGTCTTGATAACTTCAAGATTGTGCTCGATCACCACCACCGTGTTGCCCTGGTCGACAAGCTCGTGCAGCACATCCAGCAGCTTCGCCACGTCATGGAAGTGAAGACCGGTTGTCGGCTCATCGAGGATATAGAGCGTCCGTCCGGTCGCCCGTTTGGACAGCTCCTTGGAGAGTTTGACGCGCTGCGCCTCACCGCCCGACAGCGTAGTCGCCTGCTGGCCGATCTTGATGTAGCCGAGACCGACCTGCTTCAGGGTCTCGAGCTTGTCACGCACGGCAGGCACGGCCTTGAAGAACTCCGCGCCATCTTCGACGGTCATCTCCAACACATCGGCAATGGACTTGTCTCGGAATTTCACTTCAAGCGTTTCGCGGTTGTAGCGCGCGCCGTGACACACATCACATTGCACATAGACATCGGCAAGGAAGTGCATCTCGATCTTGAGGACGCCGTCGCCCTGACACGCTTCGCAGCGGCCGCCCTTGACGTTGAACGAGAACCGGCCCGGCGTGTAGCCGCGGGTCTTGGCTTCCGGGAGGCCGGCAAACCATTCGCGGATCGGCGTAAAGGCACCTGTATAGGTCGCCGGGTTGGAGCGCGGTGTCCGCCCGATAGGTGACTGGTCGATGTCGATGACCTTATCGAGAAACTCAATACCCTCGATCTTGTCATGGGCACCCGGCTGCGCTCGCGCATTCATCAAACGTCGGGAGAGGGCCGGGTAGAGCGTATCCACCAGCAGGGATGATTTTCCGGACCCGGATACACCGGTGACACAGACAAAAGCCCCGAGCGGGAAGTCCGCATCCACATTCTTGAGGTTGTTTTCCCGCGCACCGCTGATGGTCAGCTTGCGGCCATCAACGGGGCGCCGCTCGTGGGGCAATTCAATCTGGCGCATGCCAACAAGGTACTGGCCAGTCAGGCTATCGCCGGTCTGCATGACCTGCTTGGGTGTGCCGGACGCCACAACGGTTCCGCCATGGACACCGGCGCCAGGGCCCATATCGACCACATAGTCCGCATCCATGATCGCTTCTTCGTCATGTTCGACGACCACCACGGTGTTGCCGATGTCACGCAGGCGCTTGAGGGTTTCCAGCAGACGGGTGTTGTCACGCTGATGCAAACCGATGGAGGGTTCGTCCAGTACATACAGAACGCCTGTGAGGCCTGAACCGATCTGGGAGGCGAGGCGAATGCGCTGGCTCTCACCGCCGGACAGCGAACCGGAGCCACGAGACAGGGTCAGGTAGTCGAGCCCTACATCCACGAGGAAGCGCAGGCGCTCACGAATTTCCTTCAGGATGCGGCCGGCAATCTCGTTCTGCTTCTTGGTGAAGGTCTTGTCGACCTTCGAGAACCAGTCATGGGCTTCACGGATTGAGAAATCCGCCACCTCACTGATGTGCAGCTTGGCGATCTTCACCGCGAGGGCTTCCGGCTTCAGACGGTTGCCACCACAGGATTCACAGGGATGTGCTGACTGAAAGCGGGCCAGTTCCTCACGCATCCAGGCTGAATCCGTTTCGCGCCAACGACGCTGGATGTTGCCGACCACCCCTTCAAAGGTCTTCTTGGTCTTGTAGGACCGAATGCCGTCGTCGTAGTGGAATTCAATCTCGTCCTTGCCGGTACCGAACAGAATGGCATTGCGGAGCGTCTCTGAGAGGTCGCTCCAGGCTTCGGTCATGGAACCGCCGTAGTGGTCCACCAGCGCCTGCAGGGTCTGGGTGTAGTAGGGCGACGTGGTGCCGGTCTTGGCCCAGGGAGCAACAGCACCCTGCCGCAGGCTCAAAGACGGTTCGGGGACCACGAGGTCCGGCTCGAACTGAAGCTCCGTTCCCAGACCATCGCAAGCCGGGCAAGCGCCGAACGGGTTGTTGAAGGAAAACAGCCGTGGCTCGATTTCTTCAATGGTGAAGCCGGAGACCGGGCAGGCAAATTTTTCCGAGAAGATCAACTGGCGCGGCGAACCGTCGTCGTCCTTCTCGTCTGCGAACTCCGCGATGGCGATGCCTTCGGCAAGACGCAGGGCGGTTTCCATGCTGTCCGCCAGACGGCCCGCGATATCCTTGCGGACGACAATACGATCTACGACGACTTCAATGTCGTGTTTCTTTTTCTTGTCGAGCTTGGGTACGTCCTCAAGCTCGTAGAACTCACCGTCCACTTTCACACGCTGGAAACCGCGCTTGAGCAGGTCTGCGAACTCCTTGCGATATTCCCCCTTGCGCCCGCGGATCATCGGCGCCAGCAGAAAGAGACGAGTGCCTTCTTCCAGCGCGAGAACGCGGTCGACCATCTGACTGACGGTCTGGCTTTCAATCGGCAGGCCGGTTGCCGGTGAATACGGGATGCCCACACGTGCAAACAGCAGGCGCATATAGTCGTAGATTTCCGTCACCGTGCCGACGGTTGAGCGGGGGTTGCGCGACGTGGTCTTCTGCTCGATGGAAATCGCCGGTGACAACCCTTCGATGTAATCAACGTCGGGCTTTTCCATCATCTGCAGGAACTGGCGCGCATAAGCGGAAAGGCTCTCCACATAACGGCGCTGCCCTTCGGCATAGATCGTGTCGAACGCCAGCGACGATTTGCCGGAGCCGGACAGGCCGGTGATCACCACCAGCTTGTCGCGCGGCAGTTCTACATCGACACCCTTGAGATTGTGCTCGCGGGCGCCTTTGACGGTGATGTTGCGTAGTCCGGTCAAGAGGTCTTGTCCTGTGATTGGATAGCGTATTGAGACTGCATCAGCCGAAAGCGCAGATGCGGTTTTTCGTAATAGGTGCCGGTGCCGTCGGGGCGCAGCCCGATGCGCATGGCCACCTGTATGGAAGGCTCGTTTGAAGAACGGATGACTGCGTAGATAGGATCAATCCCCAGCACATCAAATCCATAGGCCAAAAGGCGGGCCGCGGCCTCTGTCGCATAGCCGTGGCCCCGCGCTACCTCAAGAAAATGCCATCCGATCTCGATCAGGCCTGTCTCTTCGAGGGGCTGCAGGATGACCTGGCCGAGAAGAGTATCGTCCTTTGCCTGGAACACCGCCCAATACCCCATCCCCTCGGGCACGCCCTCGAACAGTTTGCCGGACAAAAAATGCTCTGACTGCTGCTCAGTCGTATACGGCTCCTCACGCCACCAGTAGACAGCCGGATCAGTTGTGATCCTGCAGAAAGCCTCGACATCTGCCGGGTCCAGACCGTAAGGCACCAGGCGCAAGCGGTCTGTATGCAGGACGGGAAGGCCCGTCGGGCTTGTTTTGTCGTCTAGGGGATCAGCCATGGTCGGCACGCCAGAACATTTGTGGGCGCCGCTGCAAGGCGGCGGAACAAGAAGCCGCGCAGTGTGCTTAGACTGCTGGCTCAAGTCGATTCGACATGCTAGGAACATAGCAAGAACATTCGCATTTGTTGTGGATTAATTCTGCAGCGGTGAAGCGGGCGGGGCGATTATCGGCTACCGTGCCGCCAACTCAATGATTTCGCACGTTATTGCCAGCATCTGGCAGCCGTGCCGAGAAGACCAATTCAAGAAAGGCCCGCACCCATGGCAGGCAGCGTCAATAAAGTCATCCTCGTCGGCAATCTCGGTGCGGACCCTGAAGTCCGCCACACACAGGACGGAAAGCCGATCGTCAACCTGCGCGTTGCCACATCTGAAAGCTGGCGCGACCGTAATTCGGGTGAGCGCCGTGAGCGGACGGAATGGCACCGGGTCGTGATTTTCTCGGAAGGCCTTGCGAAGATTGCCGAGCAGTATCTGAAGAAGGGCTCGAAGGTATACTTGGAAGGCCAGCTTCAGACCCGCAAATGGCAGGATCAATCCGGCCAGGACCGCTACTCGACTGAAGTTGTTCTGCAGGGCTTCAACTCGACCCTCACCATGCTGGACGGCCGCGGTGACAGTGGCGGTATGGGCGCCGGTTCCGGCGGCGGCATGGGTGCATCCGGCGGTGGCGGCGGACGTCCGGCGGCAGCCGCGTCAGGCGGAAGTGATGACTTCGGCGGTGACTTCGACGATGAAGTGCCGTTCTAGGGCACGCCGCCGACTCAAAGCTTGAAGCCACATCAGGAGATGCCAACGGCATCCTTGATTGCGGCATCCATCCCGACGCTTTTGAGGAGCAGCACGCCTTCGATTGTGAGCAGCAGCGATGCTGCTTCAGCGTCGCGTTTTTTCTGCGGCGTCGTATCCAGTTGCTGTGTGCCCCATGCCAGAAACTGTTCTGCAAGCTGTTTGCCGACCGCCTGATAGAACGCATCCCCATGGGCGGCCAGGGCCGAGATTTCCAGCCACATGCGCATGTAAGGCCATAGATCATCCTCCAGAGCGGTCTTCAGCAGCCTTGGCTGTAGCTTTGCCAGGGGCAGGGGATGAGGCGCCATGCGCCCGGTGAGGATGGCTTCAAGGCGGGAGCCGATAACGCCAAGCGTTGCCGCGATGATCTCGTTCTTGTCCTTGAAATAGTAGAGCAGCATCCGGTCGCTGGTCCTGGCTGCTTCCGCCAATGCGCGCAGACTCGATGCCGACAGGCCATCGGCCAGGACGTGGTCGGCAAGACGCTCCAATATCTCGCGCCTGCGTTTGTCTGATTTGGTTTCGGTCGGCACAGGCAGTTCCAATGTATGGACACAATCGGTTGTCACATGTGTCTGGAATTGCCGTCCGGATGTCAATTTCCGGGCCTACAATCACGTTGCTTCCGAGTCGTGCTCTTGCGCGACCGGTGTCCCAGCCAAAGGTTGCTCTCATGTCCATTGAAGTTCTCGATACCGTATATGACCCCGGCAAGATCGGCGGCGCCAACGACGACAATCTGGGTCATGCGGGCAATTGTGCATGGGTGTTTGACGGGGCAACAGGGCTTGTCGAAGAGCAACTGACGGGAACCGCCAGTGATGCGGCCTGGCTGTCTCAGGCCGGAACAGACGCGCTGACAGCCCGGGCGCCGGGTCACCGCGGCCCCCTGACGGCGCTGGTTGACGAAGTGATAGACGATGTAACCCGGCGCTTTGATGCGGAAGCGCTACGCCAGCCGCAGGAACGCTATGAGCGACCAACGTCCTCATTGATCCTGATACGGCAGACCGGGGGCGTGATTGACTGCCTCAATTTCGGGGACTGCAAGGTTCTGCTTCGCGATGGCTCCGGCACTTTTCACTCCTTCGGCAGCAGCGAGGAGAGCGAGGCCTATGAAAACCATCTCGCCACGCGGTTCTCCGAGCAACGCAAGGCGGAGGGTGAGACAGGTGAGCCAGACCAGCATCGCAGCAGTGTGCTGGAGCGTCTTCGCAAGGTCCGCAACAGTCACAATGTGGAGGGGGGCTACTGGGTCTTTGCGCTGGATCCGGGCGCCGCGGAACACGCGCGGACCAGATCTTTCACTCTCGACGGCCAGGCAACGGCCCTGCTGATGACCGACGGGTTTGAAGCTCTGGCCGGCGACTACGGAAGATATTCAGAAGAGGGATTGCTCGACGCGGCGCTTGAGCGCGGACTTGCGTCATTGCTTGATGAACTCAGGCATATCGAGCGTGAACTGGACCCGGAGGCACACCAGTTTCCCCGGTTCAAACAATCAGACGATGCCACGGCCATGCTCGTCAAAATCGTCTGATTTTCCTGGTCACGAAACCGGTGATTCAGGCACCCGGTGCAGATTTCCAGGCGGCTTGCCAGGGCTTGATTTTCGGCGCTTGAGAATTGCTTTTTTGAGCGCGATTAATCCAATATATTCAATGACTTAAAAGGCCTCCTTCCAGACGTTTCTCTGGGTCCGGGCGGTTTGCTGTCTGCTGCGCCGAATGCTACTTTCCGGCGTGCGTTTTCAACGCGATTCCGCACAATGTGGAAAGTCCAGATGCGCTGCCTGCGGGCCTGCGCAATACGGGCTTTTTGGCCGTATGACGAAACAAAAGAAGCACAACGCTCAGTGGCACATATCGAAGACAACGACCCCATAGAAGACCCGGCGAACCTTGGATCTGAAGCCGGTGGATCGGACGGCGGTGACGGCGGCGACCTGCCGCCGGAGGATGCACCAGGCGGGCCGTCTGACGGGTCCGGCGAAGGCATCGGGCGCATCTCCATCGAAGACGAGATGCGCAGTTCCTATCTCGACTATGCCATGAGCGTGATTGTTTCGCGTGCGCTTCCTGACGTGCGTGACGGTCTCAAGCCGGTTCATCGCCGCATTCTGTTTTCGATGAATGAGAACGGATACGACTGGAACAAGCCGTACCGTAAATCCGCCCGCGTCGTCGGTGACGTGATCGGTAAATATCACCCGCATGGTGACCAATCGATCTATGACGCGCTGGTCCGCATGGCGCAGGACTTCTCCCTGCGGCTGCCTTTGCTCGACGGGCAGGGGAACTTCGGGTCCATTGACGGCGATCCGCCCGCGGCCATGCGATACACCGAAGTCCGCATGGGCAAGCCGGCGCACGCGCTACTTGAGGACATCGACAAGGACACGGTCGATTTCCAGAACAACTACGACGACAGCGAGCAGGAACCTGTTGTTCTTCCGGCCCGCGTCCCCAATCTGCTAGTCAATGGTGCCGGCGGTATTGCCGTGGGCATGGCCACCAATATTCCGCCTCATAATCTGGGTGAGGTAGTGGATGCCTGTATCGCGTCCATCGATACGCCGAACATCAGCATCGACGAGCTGATGCAGATTGTGCCCGGCCCGGACTTTCCAACCGGTGGCATGATCCTTGGCCGGTCCGGCATCAACACGGCCTATCGCGATGGACGGGGCTCCGTCGTCATGCGCGGCAAGGTTCACATCGAGCAGGCGCGCGGGGACCGCGAAGCCATCGTCATCACCGAAATTCCCTATCAGGTGAACAAGTCATCGATGGTGGAGAAGATCGCTGAACTCGTGCGGGACAAGCGCATTGAAGGCATCTCTGATCTTCGTGATGAAAGTGACCGTGACGGGATGCGGGTCGTGGTTGAGCTCAAGCGCGATGCTGTCTCTGATGTGGTGCTGAACCAGCTTTATCGCTTCTCGCAACTGCAGACCTCGTTCGGCTGCAACATGATTGCGCTGAGTGGCGGCCGCCCGGAAATGCTGACCCTCAAGGGCTTCATTGATGCGTTTCTGGCGTTCCGTGAAGAGGTGGTTACCCGCCGCACGAAGTTTGAACTGAACAAGGCCCGCGACCGCGCCCACGTGCTTGTGGGTCTGGCAATTGCGGTTGCCAATATCGACGAAGTCATCCGCCTGATCCGCAGTGCGCCTGATCCCGCGACGGCGCGCCAGCAGTTGATGGACCGCGACTGGCCAGCGGCGGATGTGGCGCCGCTCGTGCAGCTGATTGCTGACCCGCGTCATGTGCTGACAGACGGCAATACCCTACGGATGAGTGAGGAGCAGGCGCGCGCCATTCTTGAGCTGCGGCTGCAACGCCTGACAGCGCTCGGCCGCGACGAAGTGGGGGATGAACTCAAGGGCCTTGGTGAAAAGATCGAGGACTATCTTGAGACCCTGCGTTCCAAGGAAAAACTGTCTGGCATCGTCCGTGATGAGTTGCAGGCCGTGCGCGATGAATTTGCGACGCCGCGCCGTACGGAAATCATGGAGTCGATTGGTGACTTTGAAGACGAAGACCTGATTCAGCGTGAAGAAATGGTCGTGACCGTGTCCCATGGCGGCTACATCAAGCGTGTGCCTCTGGACACCTATCGCGCCCAGCGCCGTGGCGGCAAAGGCCGGTCCGGCATGGCCACCAAGGACGAGGATTTCGTCAGCAGCATCTTTGTGGCCAATACCCATACGCCGATCCTGTTCTTCTCCTCGGAAGGCATGGTTTACCGGCTCAAGGTCTGGCGGCTTCCGGCGGGGTCGCCACAGTCGCGCGGCAAGGCCATGGTCAATCTCCTGCCCCTCAAGGAGGGGGAACGCATCACCACGGTGATGCCAATGCCGGAAGATGAAGACAGCTGGGGTGACCAGCAGCTGATGTTTGCAACACGCAAGGGCAATGTCCGGCGCAACCAGCTGTCAGACTTTGTCCGCATCAATGTCAGCGGCAAGATTGCCATGAAGCTGGATGACCCTGAGGACGGCATCCTCGGTGTTGCCATATGCTCGGAAGACGAAGACGTCCTGCTCACGACCGCAAAGGGCCGGGCGATCCGGTTCCCGGCGACGGATGTGCGTGTGTTCTCCGGACGGACATCCACCGGCGTGCGCGGCATTCGTCTTGACGCGGATGATGACGTTATTGCCATGGCCATGCTGCATCATACGGGCGCCACACCGGCGGAAGCGCGGGCCTATCTCAAGCAGGCGAAGCTGATGCGGGCGGCTGTGGATGATGAGGCACCGGCTGACGATACAGATGATGCCGCTGAAGACGGCGATGACGTGACGCTGACGCCGGAACGCTATGCGGAACTTGGGGCGCATGAGCAGTTTGTTCTGGCGGTCTCCGCCAACGGCTTCGGCAAGCGCACATCTTCCTATGAGTACCGGACTTCGGGCCGCGGCGGCAAAGGCATCATTGCCATGACCGTCACACCCAGGAACGGCAAGCTCGTCGCCGTCTTCCCGGTTGATGACGCTGACCAGATCATGCTGGTGACGGATGCCGGGCAGTTGATCAGGTGTCCGGTGGATGATGTTCGCGTGGCCGGACGGGCGACGCAGGGCGTCACGATTTTCCGCACCGCTGATGACGAGGCCGTGGTCTCTGTCTCTCATATCGCCGATGCATCATCTGATGATGAGAATGGCGACAACGAAGATAGCGATGGTGACGGGCCGTCAGGCAGTGACGGGGACCCCACCCTCGACGAACCGGGTTCGGAAGGCTAAAACGGCGGGCAAATCTGGGCAGAGTGCCACGATTGGCCGCCTGGCGGCTCATTAGGACAATAAACAAGAACGGGAGCCGGCCGGTATGATCAAGCGGACGGGGCTGTATCCGGGAACATTTGACCCGATCACCAATGGCCATCTGGATATCATCAACCGTGCCCTCAAGATGGTTGACCATCTTGTCATCGGCGTGGCCATCAATCGCGACAAGGGGCCTCTTTTCAGCCTTGAAGACCGTGTTGGCATGGTCGAGGAAGAAGTTGGGCACCTGATCAAGGCGTCAGACAGCAAGACCACGGTCAAGGTTCAGCCGTTTGAATCCCTTCTGATGCATTTCGCCGAAGAGATCGGCGCCCAGATGATCATCCGCGGCCTGCGCGCCGTCTCCGACTTCGAGTATGAATTCCAGATGGCGGGCATGAATGAACGCCTTAATCCGGACATAGAGACCGTGTTCCTGATGGCTGAAGCGCAGCATCAGGCTGTTGCGTCACGGCTTGTCAAAGAGATTGCCCGGCTCGGCGGTGATATTTCGCACTTCACAACACCGATGGTTCAGGATCGCCTCCTGAAACGGTTTGCCGAGATCAAGCAGGCAGCATCCTGACGATGCGCGAATATGCGCGCACCACACTATTGGGAGAGTAAGAGTTCATGCGTATGTCTTTCTTCAGCCGGACCGTGCCAGCCATGGCCCTGGCTATCGTCGCGGCCCTGTCTTTCAGCAAATCGGCCTCCGCACAGGCACCGTTTGCGGATGACACCAGCAACATTCTGGTGCTCGAGCTGAGCACGGGCACAGTGGAAATCGCGCTGCGTCCTGACCTTGCGCCGCTGCACGTGGAACGCATCAAGAAACTGACCCGCGAAAACTTCTATGACGGCGTAATCTTCCACCGGGTGATTGACGGCTTCATGGCACAGACCGGCGACCCGCAGGGGACAGGGCAGGGTGGCTCATCCTACCCTGACCTGCCGGCTGAATTCACTGAGACCAAGTTTCGCCGCGGCACCATCGGGGCCGCCAGAACAGCAGACCCGAACAGCGCAAACAGCCAGTTCTTCATCATGTTCAATCTGGCGCGCCACATGAACAACCCGCGTAACCCGTCGGGCTTCTACACCGTATGGGGCGAAGTCATTTCAGGTATGGATGCTGTTGACAAACTGCCGAAGGGCGAACCTCCCGCAGAACCGGGCAAGATCATCACCGCACGGATCAAGTCGGACATTGCCCCCGCCGCCCAGTAGCGTATGTAGGGCGTAACGAGTTAACTGATAAACGCGACAACAGAAGAGAGAGCGCAATGACTGACGCTTCACCGGAAGACCTCCTGATCCTGACGCTGAAGGACGGCGACGTAACAATCGCCCTGCGGCCAGACCTTGCACCGACCCATGTCGCCCGCATCAAGGAACTGGTACGCGAAGGATTTTACGACGGCATCGTGTTTCATCGGGTGATCGACAGCTTCATGGCGCAGACCGGCGACCCTACCGGCACCGGCATGGGCGGCTCGGGCAAAAACCTGGCTGCCGAGTTCTCGAACGAACCTCACGTGCGCGGCACATGCTCCATGGCGCGGGCGGCTGATCCGGACAGTGCGGATAGCCAGTTCTTCATCTGCTTCCAGGAGTCTTCCTGGCTGGACGGGCAGTACACGGTCTGGGGCCGGGTCGTTGACGGCATGGATCATGTGGACGCCATCGCCAAGGGTGAGCCACCGGCTAACCCGGACAAGATCGAGAAGGCAATCATTGCCGCAGACGCCTGATCCCGTAGCCGGGGCTGAGCACGTATCTGACAGCCTTGATGCCTACGATTTCACACTTCCAGAAGAGCTTATTGCGCTGCGTCCCGCCCAACCGCGAGACGCGGCGCGTATGCTTGTGGTCAATGGCACCCAGCCGGGATCCCTAGAGGATGCTGGTGTTCTGGGTCTGGCCGGCTTTCTGGCACCCGGTGACGTGCTTGTCGCCAATGATACCCGGGTGATCCATGCCCGCCTGCGCGGCATACGCCGACGTGGTGACGCGGAAGCCAATATTGAACTCCTGCTTCACAAACCTTTGCCGCAGCCGGGGCACTGGCAGGCCTTCGCGCGGCCGGCCAAGCGTCTCAAGGCTGGTGAAACGGTCTTGTGTGGGGATGCGCTTAACGCTCATGTGGTCAGCCGGAACGGTGGCGAGGTTGAGGTGCGTCTTGATCCTGTCGGCATGACACTCGATGCGGCGATCGCAGCCGCCGGCGAGATGCCGCTGCCACCCTACATCGAAGGCAAGCGCAAGGCCGATGCACGGGATGAAGACGACTACCAGACCGTCTTTGCACAGACGGACGGGTCCGTAGCGGCGCCAACTGCCGGCCTGCACTTTACGGACCGCGTGCTCCTGTCCCTCGCGGATAAGGGCATCAAACGTGAAACCGTCACGCTGCATGTAGGGGCGGGCACGTTTTTGCCGGTCAAGTCAGACACGCTGGATGGCCACAAGATGCATGCGGAGTGGGGTGAGGTCACCGCGCAGACCGCTGCCAGGCTCAATGAAGCCCGCGCAGCCGGCGGGCGCATTGTTGCCGTTGGCACGACGTCGATGCGGCTGCTTGAGAGCGCCGTGGATGATGAAGGTATCTTCCATCCCTTCCAGGCGGAGACAGACATCTTCATCAAACCGGGCCACACCTTCAGGGGTGTTGACGTGCTGATGACGAATTTCCACCTGCCGCGATCGACCCTGGTCGTGCTGGTTTCGGCCTTTGCGGGTCTCAAGACCATGCGCCAAGCCTATGAGCATGCTGTCGAAAACAGTTACCGTTTCTATTCCTATGGGGACAGCAGCCTGCTGTTCCCGAACCCTCAGGATGGCGCGTCTGTATGACTGACACGAAGGCCACATTTGAGTTTCATCTGGATGCAACAGATGGCCAGGCGCGCACCGGACGCATCGACACACCGCGCGGCACGATCCGCACACCCGCCTTCATGCCGGTGGGTACCGCAGGCACGGTGAAGGCGATGACGACGGATACGGTCAAATCCACCGGCGCGGACATTGTTCTGGGCAACACGTACCATCTGATGCTTCGTCCGGGAGCGGAGGAAGTTGCGGCGCTCGGCGGGCTCCATAGCTTCATGAACTGGGACAGACCGATCCTAACGGATTCAGGCGGGTTCCAGGTCTGGTCGCTCGCCAAGCTACGCAAGATGACGGAAGAGGGCGTGACGTTTCAGAGCCATATTGACGGCTCAACACACTCCCTGACACCGGAACGGTCGATTGAAATCCAGTGCCTGCTGGGTGCCGACATCCAGATGATCCTTGATGAGTGCACGGATTATCCGGCCACACGGGATCAGGCGCAGTCGAGCATGGACCTGACCACGCGGTGGGCCAAGCGGTCCAAGCAGGCCTTCGCGGACCAACCGCATCGCCGGGATGGCCAGGCCCTGTTCGGTATTGTCCAGGGGTCGACCTATCCGGATTTGCGCCATCAGCATGCCGAAGCGCTGGTGGATATCGGGTTTGACGGCTACGCGCTTGGCGGCCTGTCGGTGGGTGAAGAGCAGGCCGCCATGCTGGAGACCGTGGAAGCGGTGGCACCGGCGCTGCCAAAAAATCAGCCGCGCTACCTCATGGGCGTCGGCACGCCGGAAGATCTCGTGGAAGCCGTGCGGCGTGGCATCGATATGTTTGATTGCGTCATGCCGACCCGGTCCGGGCGGCACGGGCAGGCCTTTACGCGGCATGGACGGGTCTCCCTGAAGAACGCCCGGCACAGCGCAGATCCGCGGCCACTGGATTCGCAGAGCCCGTGTGAGGCCTCGAACCTCTATTCGCGGGCCTATCTGCATCACCTCTACAAGAGCGGCGAATATCTGGCCGCCATGCTCATCACCTGGAACAATGTGGCCTATTACCAGTGGCTGATGGCGCAGATGCGCGCAGCTATTGCAGAAGGCCGGTTTGAGGCCTTTGTGGCGGACTTTTATGCCCAGCGGGAAGCAGGCGATATCGAGCCCATTTGAGCAGGGCAGACCCGACAAAATGGCGCGGAATTGCCGGTTGACCGCAGCGCCCGGCACCCCTAGTTTCCCGCCACACATGCACGCCGGGCTTCACGACCCGCGAGAGCACTAAGTGGGCCCGTAGCTCAGCTGGTAGAGCGGCTGACTTTTAATCAGTAGGTCACAGGTTCGAACCCTGTCGGGCTCACCACTCTCCTTCTCCATTTCTGCAGGCTTTTGCGGTGACCGTGACCGCGCCTGCCGACCGGAATCGAGATGTTTACGCAATCCCGAAATTGCTCCTGACTGCCGGGCGGGGGTGTGCTTAGTTCCAGATGTGAAATAAGACCGGCAACTGCCGTGGGAGAGTATGTCGTGCGTAATCTTGTGACGTGGGTGGTTGTTGTGGGCCTCTTGGGCGCCGTCGGGTATTTCATTCCGACATTCGCCCCCGACATCCTCAGATCGACGGGATTTGACAACTCCGTTTCAAGGCAGGATCAGGCTCTTGCGGACTGCCGCTCGGGCGACACGGCACGGGAACTGAACGGATGCTCTTGGCTGATTGAGAACGGTGATGGTCTTGACGATGAGCTTCTGTCTCTGGCTTATCACAACCGGGGTCTGGCGCATGCGAACCGGGACCAGCATGAACAAGCCTTTGCGGACTTTGACGAAGCCATTCGTCTCGACCCGGAAGATTATGTGACCTACTACATGCGCGGTTATCTTCGTCAGCATCGGGAAGAATATGATGCGGCCATTGCAGACTACACGCGGGCCATTGGGCTAAGCGAAGATGACCCGGATGTGTTCCGAGACAGGGCCCTGGCCAGATACTATCTGGGCCAGTACGAGGAGAGCCTGCCGGATCTCTATGTTGCCTTGAAAATGGAGCCGGACGATGCGGCTACGCTGAATTCACTTGCCTGGACATTGCTGACACTTGGCAGGGTGGAAGAGGCCATGCCGATTTCAGCAAAGTCGCTGGAGCAGGATGGGGAAAGGTACAGCGGGTCGCTGGATACCTATGCGCACATACTGGCGGAACTCGGCCGCCATCAGGAAGCGTTTGACTATTTCATCAAGGCCGCGCGGGTAGGGGATTCCTACTATGTCCGCACCATTCAGGAGGCGCTTGCGGCCAAGGGATACCTGACGTCCGCACCGGACGGGGTGCTGACCGGGAAGACACGCGAGGCGCTCAAGGCCTGCATTGCGCAGAACTGCCGGCTGCAACTGAACGACCTGGTTACGGTCAACTAGTTCCTTCACCTTGCCAACAAAAGGGCCTGCACTCATTTCAGAGGCAGGCCCTTTGTCTGTTCCGGGACTGGTCCCGCAGCATCTAGTGGCTGACGCCGGGCTCCATGCCCTTGGCCTGATCGATCCACTTGGTGACCATGGACTCGCTTGGCACCTGGCGTGTCAGGCTCTTTTCGTCATTGGTCTTCTGCAGCGCTTCCGCCAGATTGGCAGCATTGCGGTGCTGGAGTTCCTTGACGGTGTCCACGCCGGCAGCTTCCAGAAGCTCCGCATACTCACCGCCGATGCCGGATATGCGCATCAGATCTGAATGATTGACCCATTTGAGGATGAGCTTCTCTGAAATGTCGGTCTTTGCGGCAATGTCACCGCGGCCTTTCTTGCCGCCGCCTGCTTCAAGCAGATCACCCGTTGTCGTGATGCCTGCTGCACCAAGCTTCTCGGCATAGGCCGGGCCTACGCCTTCAATGTCTTCAATCGGATAGCTCACGTGTCTTCTTCCTCCCCTAGGGTCCAAAAGCCCTGTTCACGACAGGGACTTAATGGGAGTTTGCAGGGACTTTGCGGCGATTCCAAGCCCCGGAAATCAGCGAAATGTGACACGATGTCAGCCTCGGTTTTGCCCTTGTTTACGGTCATAGTGTAGGGGTGGGGACAGCGAGTGCGGCTGACTGAGGCGATGAGTGTGCGACGGACGATGAAATCGGTTCTGACCGGGTTGGCAATGGCTGCCCTGAGTGCGGTCCCCGCGAGCGCGCATCCGCATGTCTGGATCGATATGAGGGTGTCTTCGATCTTTGACGACACCGGTAACCTCACAGGCTTCCAGCATGTCTGGTCGTTCGATGAGTTCTATACAGTGTTTCAGCTCGAAGGCTTTGATGTGGCCGAGGGCGAGACGCCGGGCGCCGACCAGCTTGCCACCTACGCTGTTGCCATGACCGACAGCATCAAGGAATTCGGCTACCTCATGCGTATAGAAGGCCTCGACGGACGGTTGCAGGTTTCAGCCCGCGCCCAGAGCGCGCGGCTTCGCCCGGACAGACGACTGGAACTCACCTTCACGGTTGATCTCGACGCGCCCGTGGACCTGACCCAATGGCCTCTCCGCTACGCCGTATTTGATCCGGACTATTTCATCGAAATCCTGCACGAAAAGGATACTGGCATCCTGATGACTGGTAAGCCTCCGGCGACTTGCACGACACAAATGGAGCGTCCAACGCCGACATTCGAGATGATCAGTCTGGCGGCATCCCTCGACAGCATGGACCAGGGGCCGGATACCCTGGGTGCGGCCTTCGCCGAAAATGTGACCATTGATTGCAGGCCGGAAGAGGCACGCAGTGCAGAATAGCCCCTTGTGGACGGTGCTCCGGTTTTTGACAGTCTGCCTCCTGGTTGGTGGGTTGATTGCGCCGGCAATCTCAACTCCAGCCGCGGCGCAGTTGGGTGTAGAGCGGCCGGAAGCTGACCAGTCAGAACCGGCAAAAATCGAGACTGCGCAAGCTGTGGAAGCACCATTTCTCACGCGTGTGATTCTCTACATCCAGACTGAACAGCAGCGGCTGCACCGCAGTCTGGCCGGGGCCATCAGGACACTCAAATCGGAAGGGTCCGCAACCGCTGCCTGGACACTTATCGCGCTGTCATTCCTGTACGGCGTCTTTCATGCGGCAGGCCCGGGGCACGGCAAGGCGGTGCTATCGGCCTATCTTGTCACCCAGCCCACAGCTCTGAAACGCAGCCTCCTGCTTGCCGCCGCCTCCTCCTTCATGCAGGGGGTCACCGCAATCGTCGTTGTAACCGGGATCATTACGGTTTTCGGGCTGGCGCTGCGGACATCTGGCGTGATCGTACAATGGCTTGAGGCTGCCAGCTTTGCGCTGGTCGCGGTCGTTGGCCTGTGGCTGGTCTGGCGATCCGCCAAGGCGCTGGCGCCACGATTTGGCTTCACTCTGGGGTCGGCCGGGCACGGGCATCATCACCACCATGACCACGCTCATGATCATGATCATGGGCACGGCCATGATCATGAGCACGATGGGAACTGCGGGCACACCCATTTTCCGACCCCGGCTGAAAGCATGCAGGCGGGCTCATTGCGGGAGATGATGGGTATTGTTCTCTCGATCGGCATCCGGCCATGTTCCGGCGCCATTCTGGTTCTGGTCTTTGCACAGGTCATGGGAATGACACTGGCTGGCATTGCAGCCGTTCTCGCCATGTCCGCAGGTACGGCCATTGCAGTTGCCCTTATTGCTCTCGCTGCCGTCGGGCTGCGGGACGGGGCCTGGGCGCTTACCCGGCTGGACGATGCGCGCATTGAGGTGGCCGCTCACAGCCTTGCCATCGTGGGCGGGGTCCTGCTGCTGGTGATGGGCACTCTTTTTGCCTATGCAAGCGCCACTCAACCCGGAAGTGGCGTTCTGCTCATGCAATAGGCAGCGCTGCGCTTGCCGTCTGGCCGCCATGGCCTTAAGGCTACGTCCGAAAACACATTCGGAGTACCTGATGAAGACGCGCGCAGCCCTGGCGGTTGAGGCCGGACGCCCCCTTGAAATTATTGACGCCGACCTTGAGGGTCCCCGTAAAGGCGAGGTTCTCGTCGAGATCATGGCCACGGGCATTTGCCATACGGACGAGTTCACACTGTCGGGCAAGGACCCGGAAGGCATCTTTCCGTCCATTCTGGGACATGAAGGCGCGGGTATCGTGCGCGAGGTGGGGCCGGGTGTTTCCTCCCTCGCGGTGGATGACCATGTCATTCCGCTCTACACCCCGGAGTGTGGCGAGTGCGAATACTGCCATAACCCCAAGACAAATCTGTGCCAGAAAATCCGTACGACGCAGGGGCAGGGTCTGATGCCGGACGGCACCAGCCGCTTCTCGGTCAACGGCAAACCGGTGCACCACTATATGGGCACCTCCACCTTCTCCAACTTTACCGTGGTGCCGGAGATCGCGCTGGCCAAAGTGCGCAAGGACGCCCCGTTCGACAAGATCTGTTACATCGGCTGCGGCGTAACCACAGGCCTTGGTGCCGTCATCCACACGGCAAAGGTGGAAGACGGGTCTGTTGCCATCGTATTCGGCCTGGGCGGCATTGGGCTCAATGTCATTCAGGGTCTGCGGATGGTCGGCGCCAGGATGATTGTCGGCGTAGACCTGAACAATGACCGCGAGGCCTGGGGCCGCAAGTTCGGCATGACGCACTTCGTCAATCCGACGCAGGTTGACGGTGATCTAACCACGCATCTGATTGACCTGACCGGCGGCGGAGGCGACTACACCTTTGAGTGCATCGGCAATACGGATGTCATGCGCGTGGCGCTGGAGAGTGCCCACAAGGGGTGGGGAGAGTCGATCATCATCGGCGTGGCGCCAGCAGGCGCCGAGATATCAACACGGCCGTTTCAGCTGGTGACCGGGCGCAGCTGGCGCGGGTCGGCCTTTGGCGGCGTGAGCGGGCGTTCGGACGTACCCCAGATCGTCGACTGGTATATGGACGGCAAGATCGAGATTGATCCGATGATTACCCACACGCTGTCTCTTGACGAGATCAATAAGGGGTTTGACCTCATGCATGCCGGTGAGAGCATCCGCAGCGTGGTGGTCTACTAGGCAACAAACTGCCGAACCTGAAACGAAAACAGGCCGCCATGAACTGGCGGCCTGTTTCTTTTTTTCTTTCCCGGTCAGCGGGTTAGCGCGCCATGTTGATAATTTTGAGTTGGGTGAATTCCTCAAGGCCGTCGGCGCCGAGTTCCGCTCCGACACCAGACATCTTCGAGCCGCCAAAGGGGATCATCGGGTCAAGCTCTGCGTGCTTGTTCACCCATACCGTGCCTGCATCCATCTTGTCGGCCAGCGCGTAGGCGCGGTCTGAATCCTTTGACCAGATGGAGCCACCGAGGCCATAGGGTGATGCGTTGGCGCGCTCAACCGCATCGTCTGCGTCGGAGTACTTGATCACCGGCAGGACCGGGCCGAACTGCTCTTCATCCACAAGGCGGGTGCCGTCTTCGATGTCACGGACGATGGTCGGACGGATGAAGTAGCCCTTCTGGTCGGGTGTCGTCCCGCCAGCAATGATGTTGCCGGTGCCGCGGGCATCTTCGATCAGGTCCTTCACCTTGTCGTACTGCATCTTGTTCTGCAGCGGCCCAAGCTGTGTGCCCTGTTCCAGACCATCACCGATGATCGCATCCTCGGCGAGCTGGGCCAGTTCGGTGCACATCTCATCGTAGATGCTCTCATGCACATAGAGGCGCTTCATGGCGATGCACACCTGACCCGAGTTCTGGAAGGCAGACTGGAAAAGCTGCGGGGCAGCTTCCTTGGGGTTCACATCGTCCAGAACGATCCCGGCATCATTGCCGCCGAGTTCAAGCGTCACGCGTTTGAGCAGGCTTGCGGCGCCAGCCATGACCTTGGCGCCTGTGGCGGTCGAGCCTGTGAACGATACCTTGCGGATGTCCGGGTGAGCCGTCAAAGGCGCGCCCAGGTCATTGGCATCGGTGATGACATTGACGACGCCAGCGGGCACGAGGTCTTTAAGCAGACCGGCCAGCTTGAGGGTTGTCAGAGGTGTCGTCGGTGCCGGCTTCAGAACGACCGTGTTGCCGGCCAGCAGCGCCGGCGGGAGCTTGAAGGCCATCAGGATCATCGGGAAGTTCCACGGCACGATAGCGCCGATCACGCCCAGCGGCTTGCGGTGTGCTTCAACACGACGGCCTTCATTGTCATCCAGAACCTTGACCGGCATTTCAAGCGTTGCGAAGTAGCGCATGAAGGCGACTGTGCCCAGCACTTCCCCCGTCGCGTCCTGAAGCGGCTTGCCTTGTTCCTGGGTCAGCAGGCGGGCGAAGTCTTCCGCCTCTGCTTCAATGGCATTTGCAATGGAATTGATGACCGTGCGGCGCTGCTCGATGCTGGTTGCCGCCCAGCCCGGGAAGGCAGATTTCGCAGCCGCCACAGCCTCATTCAGCTGTGCCTCCGACGCACGCGGCGCCTTGGTGATTATGTCTTCCGTTGCCGGATTGACGACATCCATTGTGGTGTCGCCGTCTACAAGCGCGCCGCCGATAAGCAGCTTGAATGCCTGGTCTGCCATGAGATCGTCTCCCTAGATATCGCTCAGGCCCATGCCTGACGTTTTTCTTTGGAGAAACACTAACGCGTATTCCAAATACGCAAAGCACTTTTTGGCAGGACGCTAGAGGGTGCCGGAAACGCCGGGTCCAAGGGGCAGACCCAGGACCATCCAGCCTACGAAGAGGGCGGTTGATGCAATGCCGAAGGCAATGGCAAAGGGCAGCATGGTTGCCACCAGGGTGCCGATCCCGAAATTCGGGTCATAGCGCTTGCCAACGATCAGGATCAGCGGGAAGTAGGGCAGCAGCGGCGTGATCATGTTGGTGGAACTGTCGCCGATGCGGTAGGCGGCCTGGGTGGCTTCGGGAGAGAGGCCAAGGAGCATCAGCATCGGCACGAAGATTGGCGCCAGGAAGGCCCATTTGGCCGACGCACTGCCCACCAGAATGTTGATGGTGGCCGCCAGCAGAATGAGGGACACCAGCAGGGGCGACCCATCGAAGCCAATGGACCGCAGAGTCTCAGCGCCCACCACGGCTGAAATAATCCCCAGATTTGACCAGCTGAACATGGCAATGAAATGGGCGGCGATAAAAGCGAGCACGATGTAGACACCCAGATCCGACATGGCGTCAGCCATCATGCGGACGACATCCTTGTCTGATGCAATCACTCGGGTGGTCACGCCATAGGTGATACCGGCCACAAGAAAGGCGATGAACATCAGGGAGACAAGGCTGCGCATCAGCGGCAGGAAGCTGCCGTCATCCCCGCGCAAGGGGTAGCCCGGCGCCCAGGCCAGGGCCGCAACCAGACCAGCCAGAACCAGAACGGACAGAAGGGCAGCCTGAATGCCGCGCCGCTCAACGGCGGACACATCACCGTCAGCGGCTGGGACCGGCGTTTCAGTGGGCACCCATTTGGGCAGACGTGGCTCGACGATCTTGTCGGTCACCCATGTGCCGACCAGCACGAAAAGAGGCACAAGCGCCAGCATCAGGTAGTAGTTCGCTGTCACGTCGACCACATAGTCAGCAGCGACAAGCCTCGCGGCTTCCTGGGTGATGCCGGCAAGCAGGGGATCAAGTGGTGTGAGAATAAGGTTCGAACTGAAGCCGCCTGCGACGCCCGCAAACCCTGCAGCCAGTCCGGCTACCGGATGCCGGCCAGCACCCATGAAGATGGCGGCGCCCAGAGGAATGAGCACCACATAGCCGGCGTCTGCGGCGAGGGACGACATGATGCCTGCGAACACCAGTGCTGCCGTAATCAGGCGGGGCGATACGCCGGACACAAGAGACCTGAGGGCGACCGTGAGAAAACCTGTCTTCTCGGCAACACCGACACCGAGCATCACCAGCAGCACATATCCCAGCGGTGCAAAGCTTGTGAATGTCTCCGGCATTTCGACAAGCAGGCGCCGGATCTGGTCAGCAGCCAGCAGGCTTTTTGCCTCCACCACGTCACCCGTGCCTGGATGGGGCACCGCCACGCCGAAGGCCGAGGCAATGACAGAGGCAATCACCACCAGCACGATCATTAGCGCGAACAGGGTCACGGGATCGGGCAGGGCATTGCCGGTGCGTTCAACACCGTCAAGAAAACGGGTGAGCACGCTTCTGCGCTGCGTGGCTTCTGTCATTGTGCTGATCCCCTCAGATCATCTGGCCCGGCGCGGGGGCCGAATCTCCTGTCAGTTTAACGCTGCCTGAGGCCGAGGGGCAGGAGGCTGAGGGAGAAGATGAACGCCGCAGCAATCACGATTGACGGGCCGGAGGGCGTATCCAGGTAGAGCGACAGGAACAGCCCCCCGATAGCGGAGCAGATTGCCAGGCAGATCGCCACAAGCGCCATCTGCTCCGGTGATACTGAAACACGCCGGGCGGCAGCAGCCGGAATTATCAGCAATGCCGTGATGAGCAGAACGCCGACAACTTTCATGGCAACGGCAATTGTGAGTGCGAGAAGCAGGACGAGGATAATGCGATAGCGGGCGGGGTGCAGACCTTCCGCGGCAGCCAGCTCTTCGTCCATCGTTGCGGCGACCAGCTTTCGCCAGATGACAACCAGCACCGTCAACACCATGAGCGCCATGGAGAAGATGACGGCAAGGTCCATCACCGACACCGCCAGAACGTCGCCGAACAGATAGGACGTAAGGTCAACACGCAGGCCAGGGGTCAAAGCGATAACAATGACACCGAGCGCCAGTGACGTGTGGGCAAGAATGCCGAGAAGAGTATCGAGGGCAAGGCCGGTCTGACGCTCCATAACAAGCAGCAGGAGCGCCACGCTGACAGTTACAGCAGCAACGCCGACGGTGAGGTCGATGCCGAGGATAATGCCCAGCCCGATGCCGAGGAGCGACGCGTGGGCGGTCGTATCGCCGAAATAGGCCATGCGGCGCCAGACGATAAAACAGCCGAGGGGCCCGGCCATGGCAGCCACCCCGACGGCGGCAAGAATGGCGCGCACAAAAAAATCATCCAGCATGAGGGCGGTCTCCATGGTGGTGCACATGCCCATGGTCATGTGCCTGGGTCACATCGCCGCCAATATCATGTTCATGGTCGTGCTGGTGTTCATAGAAGGCGAGGGCATCCGCCGCCCTGGGACCGAACAGCCTGACATACTCCGAATGCTTCGACACCTCGTGAGGCTGGCCCGTGCAACAGACATGACCGTTGAGGCAGATCACCTTGTCGGTTGCGGCCATGACCACGTGCAGGTCGTGAGAGACCATCAGCACGCCGCACCCACGCTCCGTGCGCAGGCGCTGGATCAGTTCGTAGAGAACCAGTTCGCCGGCATGATCCACCCCGGCAACAGGTTCATCCAGCACAAGCAGGTTTGGATTGTGGAGGAGGGCGCGCGCCAGCAGCACGCGGCGGAACTCACCACCCGACAGGGCGTGTACGGAATGATCAATCAGGTGACCGACGCCGGTCTCCTCAAGCGCATCCAGAACATGCGCGCGGGGCCGTGGTGTAACCGACGTCAGAAGACGTGATACGCGAACCGGCATCATCGGGTTGAGACTCAGCCGTTGCGGCACATACCCAATGGTCAGTCCGTCCATGCGGGTGACTGTACCCGCAGACAGTTCCTGCGTGCCAAGCAGCGCACGCACAAGCGTGGTCTTACCGCCGCCATTGGGACCGATGATGGTAACGATCTCGCCAGCATCCACAGTCAGATCAATGTCGTGCACCAGCCTGCGGTCATTGATGGTAACCGCAACCCCCTGGGCCGATAGCAGTTGGGTCATGCGGCGTCTTTCTCAGCACACATCCGGCACAGCCCTGCGACTTCAACTGTTGTCTCGGCAGGGACGAAGCCACTTTCCTTTGCCGCCTTCGAGATCGCACGGCCGATGCCCGGCGCGTCAAACTCGGCAACCTGTGAGCAGTCCCGGCAGATCATGATCATTGGTTTGTGGGCATGGTCGGCATGGGGGCAGGCCATGAAGGCATTCAGGCTTTCGATCTTGTGGGCCAGACCATGCCTGACCAGAAAGTCCAAAGCCCGGTAGATGACAGCGGGCGCCGGTCTACGCCCGCGCCAGTCGATCTGTTCCATGATGTCATAGGCGCCCTGCGCCCGATGGCTGGCGAGCAGCACCTCAAGCACAGCCTGCCGGTCGGGGGTCAGACGGCCCTTGCGCTCTGCCAGAATACGTTCGGCATTGGCCAGTGCGTCCTGGCGGCATATGTCGTGGTTGTGGGTCTTCTCTGGAAACACGGCGTGGGTCATCTGATCGGGCTTGCCTGACTGGATTTTGTTATAATATAACATAGGAAATCTCACCCTTGGAGACCAGTCCCATGCGTCCTTTTACCAGTTGGCGTGCCGTCGCCCTAGCCTCAACCTTCGCTTTCAGCCTGCCGGTGGCACAGGCCGCCGCAGAGGTGAAGGTGGTCGCCACCATCCCCGCTGTTCATTCCCTTGTCAGCGGTGTCATGGGCGATACCGGTCAACCACATCTGCTGGTCCCCGGGGGCGCGTCACCGCACACCTACACTCTCAAACCGTCTGACGCACGCGCACTTGCGGATGCGGAACTCGTGGTTTGGGTGGGGCCATTGCTGGAAGCGTTTCTGGACGGCGAATTAACGACTCTCGCACCGGATGCACAACTCGTCTCCATGCAGACCGCCGACGACGCAACGCATCTTCCCATTCGGGAAGGCGGATTGTGGGACGAACATGATCACAGCGCCCACGCGGGGCATGATGGTCATGACGACCACGATGGTCATGATCACCACGACGATCATGCAGGCCATGACGATCACACTGGTCATGATGATCACGCGGGGCATGATGATCATAAGGATCATGACCATGATGACCACGCAGAGCATGATGACCATAAAGGTCATGACCATGCAGCGCATGGTGACGGATCATTGGACGCGCATATGTGGCTTGATCCCGGCAATGCCATTGCACTGAGCGCAGCCGTCGCGGACATGCTCTCGGAAATCGACGCCGAGAACGCATCTGTCTACAGCGCCAACCATGCGTCCCAGGCTGATGCGCTGAATGCACTGGACAGCGAAATCGAAGTTCAACTCGCATCCATCAAATCAGAACCGTTCATCGTGTTTCATGATGCATATCAGTACTTCGAGACGCATTATGGTCTGCGCGGGGTCGGCTCCGTCACGGTGTCACCTGAAGTGGCGCCGGGGGCCGCGCGTGTCCGCGCTATCCAGGAGCGGATCACGGAACGTTCGGCCCAGTGTGTCTTTGCAGAACCGCAGTTCAAGCCGAGCATCCTGACCGCGGTGACCGAAGGGACGTCGGCGCGTACCGGTGTGCTGGACCCGGTCGGAGCCGATCTGGAACCTGGCGCGGACCTCTATGGTGAGTTGATGCGCAAGCTGGCATCAGACCTTGTGGCCTGTCTCGGCGACCCGGCCTGATCAGCCAAACGCACGTAAAGCAAACCAGTAGCTGCCTGCCACACACAGTGTGGCGGCAGCTGCAACCTGGACATTGAGACGGGTGGCCACCCCAAGCCCTGGGGCGATCAGTCCTGCTGCCATCCACAGGGCGGCGACGAACACAAGCTGCCCGATCTCAACACCGATGTTGAAACTGAAGAGTGCCAGGGCGAGCCGATCAGCCGGCAGGCCCAGCTCCAGCAGGACACCGGCAAATCCAAACCCGTGGATGAGCCCGAACACCAGCGTCAGGGCAGGGAGCAACCGTCTTGCCGTAGCTACGTCGCGCGTCAGCCAGGCGTAGCCGGCAACAAGCAAAGCGAGGCCGAGCCAGGCGGATACGGGTATCGCGCCACCCGTCAT
>JGI12316J15310_10000040_pt58 | contig 75327 bp, 59 predicted proteins | sample MarCyaLeptolynsp_FD_15310 | JGI IMG/M metagenome (IMG submission 15310) | reverse complement strand
CCTGTTGAAGAATTAGTAACTGTAACGGTATAAGTTGTATTTACCAATGGTGATGCATCTGGATTTGCTACGTTAGCATTACTTAGAGTGGTTGCATTATCCCAGGAATATGTATTTCCTACAATTGGCGAACTACCTATTTGAACTGGAGCACCGTTACATGTAAATACATCAGGACCAGCATCTGCAGTTGGAATTGGATCTACCGTAACAGTAACTTGATCCTCTTCCGTACACCCATTAGCATCTGTTACAGTTAAGGTATAAATTGTAGTAACTGATGGACTTGCATTTGGAGTAGCGACGATATCACTACTTAAGGTACCAGCATTATTCCAATTGTAAGTTAAGGTACCTACACCTGATGACACCCCCCCAATTTGAACGGATCCACCTGGACAAATTGAAGCATCAGTCCCTGCATTTGCAGTTACTGCAGGTAGGACTGTAACCGTAACTTGATCCGTAGCAGTACAATTAACTCCTACAGTTACAGTAACCGTATAAGTAGTGGTTACTAATGGAGTAGCAGTAGGATTGGCAATGGTTGCATTATTTAAACTCGTAGCATTATCCCATTGATATGTAGCGCCAATTGGTCCAGTAGGGCTACCGCCAATCTGAACTGAAGAATTTAGACACACATCCATATTTAGTCCCGCATCAGCTGTGGGTAATGAGGTAACCGTTACCGTTACATCATCTGTATTGGTGCATCCATTTATATCCGTAACTGTCACAGTATATGTAGTAGTTGCACTAGGATTGGCTGTAGGATTCATTGCGGTTGTAGAAGACAACCCATTAGAAGGAGACCAACTAACTGTATTGCCTGCATCTGCAGTTGGTGTTCCACCTATTGTAACACTGCCTCCAGAACAAATTGTTTCATCATTTCCAGCATCAGCATTCGGGAAACCAACAACAATTGTTTGAGTAAATGTAGAATCACAACCATTAGCAGTTGACGCCTTCAAACTAACAGTATAAGATCCTATTGCTGTATAAGCATGCTGAGGACTAGTTTGTGTTGATGTTGCACTACCATCACCAAAATTCCATTCGTAAGTCAAACTGCCACCTGCAATTGTGGTCAGATTTGTAAAACTTACATTCAGGTTTGGACAAGGAGTATTTGGCGAAAAACTAAAGTTAGTTTGAGGTAATGGGAATTGAAACCTATATCCAGCAATATTTGAATTCGAAGTACATGCTTTTGCAGTATTTACTAGTTCAACTTTATAAGTAACAGAATCTTCACAAACAGTAAAGCTATCGTCAAAATTGGTCGACGAAACATTTTGCAAAAAATTTAAACCAGTGCCAATAGGAAACTCCTTAAGTAAACGATAAGAAGAGGCCGAACCAGTTGGGTTCGGATTTGAAACAGCATTCCATTGCACTTGGACCTGAGTCGCATTATTCTGTGCACTAACAAAAATTGTCGAAGAAGTGTCCCTTGCAACATTCTGCACTAAACCTTTACATCCTGACCTACTTCTAATATAATACCACCTCCTCATTGCATCAGCTCCGGCATTGGTATGTGTATAGGTAGATTGATTATAAGTTTTTACACTATCTACTAAGGTATATGGTCCATTTTCATTGGTCGCAGAATATATCATCCACGCAGTAAATGAACTATTAGGATCCGGTGTAACGTCCCAATCCAATTCTACATCCCCGTTAGATAAGACATTTACACAATTTAAAAGAGGTGACAGTATAACTGAATCTGCTAACACGGTAATTGAAATGGTTGCAATATTTTGAGCTGGAATTGGACAGGCATCGTCCACTGCTTTAATAACAAAAGTGTATGTATTTGTAAGCCCTACACAAGCATCTGTAGCCACAACATGATTACAATCGGTCTGCCAACTAAAAGATAAAGAGTCTCTTTCAATTCCAGATGTGGGAGGAGTCTTATTTAATGTAGCACAAGGTGGATTATTACATCCTGTGTTGGCGTTTGTGAAATTATTTCCAAATTGAAGTCCAGAAACAAATAACTTAACCGAATCTCCAGCAGGGTTCAAGGTATCAAAAGTTCCATTGGGCCTCTGAACTCTTATTAATGTATCGTAGGCTTTAATATCAAATGTGACTAGATCACCAGCTTTTACTGTATCATTAAATGAAGTACCATTGGCAAATGGTTTTTGGAAGCTAGGCTTCTCATTTTTTGAACAACTACCATTTATATTTACCTGTAATTCCCTATAAATTTCTGCTGCCTTTTGCCCACACTTATATGCAGTTACTTTAACAACTGAAACAAACTTTCCAGTTGTAAAAGAAGTCATTGAAATTTCACCAGTATTTTTATTTAGTGTTGGTGCAACATTTCTAAAATCTTGCACAGGGCTTGGATAAGGAACCGTTTCAGAAAAACCAAATTGAAACGTAACAGGAGTTGGTGTTGTCCCTTCTACAAATAATGGAGGTAAAGGTTGACAAGGAAATGGGCAATTGTGATTACCGTTTGCATTTGCTAAGGCTGTTAATGGTTTAGCCCATTCAAAAACCAAAGAATCTAATTCTTCGTCAGAAGCATTATGGTTATAAGTAAAAGGAGTTTCTTTACAGAGTAAACTAGTAGCAAGTTCCTGGAATTGAGGTGAATTGTCAATACATTCCCCACTTTTGGTTTCAGCATGACTAAATATCTTGGCTCTTAAGGTAATTCCTGGTTGACCTTGAAGATTGCTGTTTGAATTCCTAGCATTGTCGGTATAAGTCAAAATCCATCCATCTGGGGGTGGAGATCCTGTAAGCCCGACATTTGTAGCCTTTAAGGTATTTTGAAATGTTGCTCTATCATCACCCTGGCCATTTCCGCAAATAATCAAAGGATTTCCTCCGACAAAACAATCAGGTTTAATGGTATCTCCTACGTTTGAGGAATATTGTTGGTCGGTAACAATTTGAGTAACAACACCAGGTGTAGGGTAATTATGAATATATAAATGACCCCTTGGGTTTACAGCATTTCCACTGCAATCACGATATACAACTACGGTAAAATCATAATTTCCATTGTTCCTACATTCCCAAGTAATTTCGCCACCCATGATGTGCGTAGCATGACCTTCAAATGCTGAAAGAGAAAGGATTAGTAGTAGAAAAGAAAACAGAATGTTTTTCATTTATGGTAGATAAAACTGCAAACCACGAAAGTATGCAAATTAGTGCACTAAGATTGACGAATAAATTGGAGTCTTAGTTGCTTAAATGGGCAAATAGTTTTTTCACGAATTGACTACTTTTGGAACCTTCTTATTTTAAACCATATGGATATATCAAAAATTATTTCAATATCAGGCAAATCAGGTCTTTCTAAAATTATCAGTCAAAGTCGAAATGGGCTTATTGTTGAATCAATTGTCGATGGGAAAAGATCTGCTGTTCACGGGACAGAAAGGGTAAGTTCTTTAGAAGATATTAGCATTTTTACTCTCGACGAAGATATTTTACTTACTGAGGTTTTTAAAATGATGCTGGATGCATCAAAGGGTAAACAAGTCTTATCCCATAAATCGAGTCCTGAAGATTTGAAGAATTATTTGAAAGAGATTCTACCAAATTATGATGAGGAGAAGGTTTATGTTTCCGATATAAAGAAATTGGTTCAATGGTTCAACTTGCTGATTGATAAGAATATAATAAAACTAGAAAAAAAGCAAAAGAAATCCACTGAACCCATAAAGGAAAGTGCTGAAAAAGTGCAATCAGAAACAACTGATTCTAATAAGACAGCTGAGTAATGAGTCAGGTATCAAATCGCAGTTTTGTAGCAAATGATTTAGTTTTCAATTGGGAATCTTTAGACCCAATTTTTAATGACCTCCAAAACAGATCATTAAATTCATTGAGCGATCTGAAGCATTGGTTGAAAGATCAAAGTGAATTAAGCGCAATTCTAGAAGAAGAGTTTGCATGGCGATATATCCGCATGAATATTGATACAGAGAATGAAGATTATCAAAATGATTTTCAATACTTTGTTCAAGAAATCCATCCTAAAATTGCACCCTTTGAGGATATCTTAAATCGAAGACTAAATGAATCTAGATTTAAATCGGAATTAGATGGTCCGGGATATAAAATATTGCTTAGAAATGTCGCTTCTCAGATTGAAATCTTTAGAGAAGAAAACATACCCCTTTTCACTGCTTTAAGTCAAGAATCTCAAGAATACGGTGCCATTTCTGCAAAAATGACAATTCAATATGAGGGTGAAGAATATACCCTTCAACAAGCTTCTAAATTTTTGAAGAATACCAATAGAGAAATCAGAAAAGAAGTATTTGACTTAATTCAAGTAAGAAGATCTAAAGATATAGTCTCACTTAATCTATTGTTTGACAAATTAATTGAAAAGCGTCAACAAGTCGCACTTAATGCTGACTTCGAAAATTATCGAGATTATATGTTTAAATCAATGGGTCGATTTGATTATGGCCCTAAAGATTGTTTTGATTTCCATGATTCCATCAAAACATATTTTGTTCCATTAGAAAAAATGGTAGCAGAAAGACGCAAAAGTAAAATGGGTCTTGATGTACTTAAACCTTGGGATTTAACCGTTGATCCAGATGGATTAGATGCTTTAAAACCCTTTCAGAATGGGGATGAATTATTAGAAAAAGCCATTGCTTGTTTTCAAAAAATTGATCCTTTCTTCTCAGATTGTTTGATTGAGATGAAAAAAAGAAAGCATCTGGATTTAGACTCAAAAAAAGGTAAAGCACCAGGAGGATTTAATTATCCATTATATGAATCTGGATATCCTTTTATATTTATGAATGCTGCAGGGAATTTTAGAGATGTGACCACCATGTTGCATGAAGGAGGGCATGCGATTCATTCTGTATTAAGTCATTCTTTAGAGTTAACGGAATTTAAATCATTGACTTCTGAAATAGCAGAACTTGCATCAATGAGCATGGAACTGATCAGCATGGACCATTGGGATGTATTTTTTGACAATGAAGAAGATTTGAAACGGGCAAAGAGAGATCAAATTTTAGATATTGTTCGTACACTTCCTTGGGTTGCTACCATTGATAAATTTCAACATTGGATTTATACCAATAAGAATCACACTGTTGAAGAACGATATAACTACTGGCTTTCGCTAAGTAATGAATTTGGTACCGACCTAGTTGACTGGTCTGGTTATGAAGAGGGCAAAAAGAATCAATGGCAGAGGCAATTGCATTTATTCGAAGTACCATTTTATTATATAGAGTATGGAATGGCGCAATTGGGTGCTATCGCAATTTGGAGAAATTATAAAAAAGATCCAAAAACAACCATAAGGAAATATAAAGAAGCCTTGGCTCTAGGGTATACCAAAACAATAGGTGAAATTTATGAAACAGCTGGAATTGCATTTGACTTTTCTAAATCCTATGTAAAAGAATTATCTGAATTTCTTAAAGAAGAAATTGAAAAAATTAACTAAGATGGAAATACACAATCTAAAAGCTATTTCGCCTGTAGATGGTAGGTACAGAAACAAAGTTCAAAGTCTTGAAAATTATTTTTCAGAATGGGCTTTGATTCATTATCGAGTTAGGGTTGAGATAGAATATTATATCTCACTTTGTAAATTACCACTCGATCAACTATCTGGAATTTCCGAGGCTGACTTCAAAGAATTACGTAAAATTTATGTGGAATTCTCTGATCAAGATGCCATACGCGTAAAAGAATTAGAGAAAACAACTAATCATGATGTTAAGGCTGTTGAATATTTCATCAAAGAAAAACTTTCAGATAGTTCAATTAAGGACAAATTGGAATTCATTCACTTTGGGCTTACATCTCAAGACATAAATAATACTGCAATTCCACTTTCAATTAGAGATGCCATTGAAGACATTTATCTAGTCGAACTCAACGAGGTAATTTCAGAACTAAATGCATTTTCGATGGAATGGAAAAATATTCCAATGCTTGCAAGGACACATGGACAGCCAGCTTCTCCGACTAGATTGGGCAAGGAAATTATGGTATATGCAGAAAGATTAAAGGAACAATACAATTCATTAATTGATACGCCATTTTCTGCAAAGTTTGGTGGTGCTACTGGAAATTTTAATGCCCATCATGTAGCATATCCAAATATTGATTGGGTATCATTTGCCAATGAATTTGTAAATGATACGCTGGGTTTGTATAGAACACAAACCACTACTCAAGTAGAGCATTACGATAACTTAGCCAGACTTTTTGATTGTTTAAAACGCATCAACACTATACTAATAGATTTAAACCGAGATCTATGGTCTTATATCGCCATGGATTATTTCAAGCAAAAAATCAAGGAAGGAGAAATAGGTTCTTCTGCGATGCCTCATAAAGTCAATCCAATTGACTTCGAAAATGCAGAAGGTAACTTAGGAATTGCCAATTCACTATTTGAACATTTAGCGGCAAAACTTCCAATAAGCAGATTACAAAGGGACTTAACAGACTCTACGGTGATGAGAAACATAGGGGTACCTATCGCTCATAGTTTGTTAGCAATCAAATCAATGCTTAAAGGATTTAACAAGCTACTTATCAATAAAGAAAAGATTGAATCTGACTTAAATGATAATTGGGCAGTAGTTGCTGAAGCGATTCAGACTATATTGAGAAGAGAAAATTATCCAAAGCCCTATGAAGCACTCTTGGACTTAACCCGGAAAAATGAAAAGATTAATAAAGAGAGAATCCAAGTGTTTATTGATAATCTAAATGTTGATGAAGCCATCAAAGACGAACTGAGAAAAATCACTCCATTTAATTATACAGGTGTGGAGCTATTTTAGAAATTTTGGCATCAAATCCAAACTGTTTAAAAATTGTTTATTTGTGTTGAACAATATATATTACCCGCTATCAATTCCCTAATTTAGATATTACTCTCACCTAATAGTTCCTCATTTCCATACACTTGCATTCATAATTTTAGTGCATAGTTATTAACAAATAACTTATCAACACTTTGAGATTTTGGTTAATAACTTTGTTGATAAGGAAAAATTACCCGCTTAAACATCCCTTTTGATAAGTTCTATTTTTGAATGCATTAGGTAACCAAATGTTGCAAAATGCTTAGTCGAATCTTAGGAAAGAAAAAACTTAAAGAAGATAAGTTAGCCAATATATTTGTCAATACTAGTCTACAAGCGGTAGAAGATGGATTTCCAGATATAGTCGGATTGATTCAAGATTCACCGGAATTCATTTCTCAACCAGAGCTGGATATTGATAATGACAGCAAATTCATTTTAATTGTTTTAGCTGCAAATCTTAAAGAAATTCCAAAACATTTAGAAGCTCATCAGGACAATCGAATGATTAATCTAATCATTACTAAACTTTCTGGAGTTTTTGATGTAAGCTTTGATAAATTAGAAAGTATTTTAAGAGATTATCAAAGTTATTTAAGCAGGGTAAATCATCCTTCAAACAATAACTTATACGCAATGTCTAAAGCTGTATTTTACAAATACAATCTTGGACAATATCAAGAATCTTATTTCAAAAAGTTAAACGCTCCAAATCCATTGTTTCTTAAGCGCTTGGATGAGGCCATGAAGCTATTCCTATTTAATTGGGAATCTGCTAAGAATGATTATCAAATTATAGAATAATCAACTCTAGTTTTCTCTAAGTAAATTAGATGTATTTGCTTGTGCAGTAGGCATAATCAATAGATCATTTATATTTACATGAAATGGCCTGGTTGTCACAAAATAAATTGCTTCGGCTATGTCTTCTGCTTTTAAAGGCTCATAACCCAAATAAACTTTTTTGGCTCTATCCTCATCACCTTCAAAACGAACAATAGAAAAGTCAGTCTCTACAGCTCCAGGACAAATTGCACTCACTTTAATTTTATAAGGCAATAAATCCATTCTCATGGCTTTAGTTATGCCTTCTACTGCATGTTTAGTAGAACAATAAACATTTCCTTTGGCATATACCTCTTTACCTGCAATAGATCCAATATTGACGATATGCCCCTTTTTACGATTTATCATCAGCGGCATTATTTTACGAGATACATATAATAATCCCTTTATATTCGTATCTATCATCTGCTCCCAATCTTCAATATTCCCCTCTTGGATATCGTGAAATCCTTTTGCAAGTCCAGCATTATTGATTAACACATCTATTTTGCTCCACTCTTTTGGTAAACTATCTATGGCTTTATTAACTGCATCTTTATCCCTCACATCAAAACAAGAGGTATGAACTTTAATACCAAAAGAATTCTCCAATTTACTTTTCTGACTTAATAGTAAATGCTCTCTTCTTCCAGTGATAATTAAGTTGTATTTATTTTGCGCATATAAGTATGCCGTTGCAGCCCCGATACCTTTGGTAGCCCCTGTAATAAAAACTATGTTTTCCATCTATTTTGTTGAATTTCTGCGTAAGTAGAATAATCCAATTTCACAGGTGAAGATATTAGAAAAATCCTAGTTGTCTCCTTAGCTTCGACCTTTATACTGTTAGAATCCTTCACAATAAAAAAATCATCTTGCACTAAAGTCTCTTCATTAACTTTTATCACTCCTTGGATGATATAAAGTGAGTTTATTGAATCGATTGAGAGATTCAATTCATGTTCACCTGCTTGAAATTCCTTAATATATATCTCAATTCCAGGCGTATCCATCTGAAGTGGAGAACCCTCTCCCTTATAGGTCACGGTTTTTATTCCATTTATTTCTTCTACTGGAAATTGATCTATTGTATAATCATCATAACTGGCCTCTTTTTCTAAGGTTACTCTGAGATTGGGATCAAACCAAATTTGAAATATGTGAGATCCTGCGTTTATTCTTTCAGAATGTGAAATTCCATTTCCAGCTCGTATGATCTGAGCTGCACCTTCATTTAAGGTAATCCATTTATCCAATTTGGTGTCAAAATGTTCAATGTCTTTTTTCAGAACAAATGACATGATCTCAAACCCTTGATGGGGATGTAATCCAATTGTGCTACCATTATCTGACCAAGCATGGGCCCAATAAAATAAATTGGAATATGGTTTTAAATGTCCACCCTCTCTAGGAAAACCAATTGGTTTATTTTCCAATATTTCTCCACCATTGAATTCTCCTCTCGCTTGTTGATTCTTTTTTATGATCTCAATTTCCATTTTAGAAAATTAATCTGAATTAAGCATATAACAAAAAAGGAGTTGAACAATTCAACTCCTTTTTCATTTAGTAGAAGAAAATTTACTATTCTATGTTCAATTCATTTATACCATATGCTGCTGTGACAGCATTATAATCCTTCCAATCCACATTATCAATTATTGCTGTTGGCGGAATAATAATCGCTTTAAACAACATTGTTGGGAAACCGGTAGGAGACAGTGCTCCTCCTAATTCAAAAGCAACTCCCAAATGAATTTCGCCTTCTGTATAAGCTGCTGAAACATTAAACCAGTTGGTATTACCACCTACTGTTCCCAAAAATCGATGCGGAATTAAATTCCATGTTGCACCAACAACAGCAGCATCTGAAGATTGAAAAATTAAAACTAATCCATCTTCAGCAACTTCCTTCGTTATCAAAGATTCCGAAACAGTATCTCTCAAATATAAACCGTCTGTTACCCAGTTAGCAGATGTGATTGTGTAATGGGCAACATCTACGGTTGCTCCAGTACCACCACCTCCACCACCGGCTGGGCCTTGTGGTCCCTGTGGTCCTTGTGGTCCGGCTGGTCCTGCTGGCCCGGTAGCTCCTGCTGGTCCCTGCGGTCCCGCTGGCCCTAATCCTCCTACAGGACCAACTGGCCCTGGCTCACCGTCTTCAGCAGTACAAGCTGCAATAAATGCCAAGGCTACAAATGCCAGGCAAAGTCTAAGTGTTAATTTTTTCATGGTTGTAATTTTTAATGAAAAAGGTGAGCTCTCGCTCACCTTAAGTTATTAAATATGGTTATTACTTAATTTCAAATTCTTGGATACCATATACAGACCTAACCTCTTCGTAATTTTCCCAATCCACATCTTCCATTAATGCAGCTGGAGGTACAACGATTACTTTAGCCAACATATCGCTCATAGCCAAAACTGCTGGTGCCTCTGCATAGTGTTCTAAATATAAATTTCCAACATCATAAGTAAATTGAATATTTACAGAAGTAAAGACTCCACCTACAACGATTAAACGAGATTGTGGCAATGCCCCCCACTGTGGATTAACCAAATCATTGGATACATAAACAAATACTGCTCCTTCATCTACAATTGATTGATCAATCATGGCTAATGCAACAGTATCTCTTCTAAATATAGAATTTCCAGTTGGTGCAGATGGATTTTTCCAATCCAAAGAGTCAATGGTAAATGTTGTATCCATTATACCTGGTCCTTGCGGTCCTGCTGGCCCTGCTGGTCCTGCAGCTCCATTTGCTCCATTAATTCCTGCTGGTCCTGCTGGCCCTGCATCTCCATCATCACCACTACAAGCGGTAAAAGTTAATCCGATAACTACCATGCTCGCTAGAGCAATCTTAATTCTTTTTAAATTCATGATTTTTTGTTTTTTAATTCAAGGATTCCAAATGTACTGTTTTTCTTTTTTAATAATTTACCCTTTTTCCACGAACGGCGGAACTGTCTCTTGACATATATTCTAGTCTTTTCATTCTTTCAATCTCCACAGTGGCATAACCAAATTCCATAACTACTATTCCCTCCAAAAAATAACATCCTTTGCCTTCAAAAGGATACTTACTCACTACAGGCGGAAAATGAACAGTATCGATCCAATGACCTTCAGAGTCAACAAAAGTTCCAAACTGCATCTTCTTTCCAGAGGAAGTATTCGTATTCTTAATGCATACCAGACTGCCTACTATTCGGATTCGTTGCTTTTCAAAGGAATAAATTTCACGGGCTGAAATAGTACCCTCAATATTTTCTTTTATAAAATCAAAAGCGGAGTATAGGGTAAAACCAAAGAGCTCCATCTGATCATAAAAATCTTCATAGAGCGTTGTATCCAGTTGGGGTAATTTAAATGTACGGCTTCCTGATTGAAAGAGTGTTTTTCGCACTTGCGTTTTCTTGGCATATCCCAGCAACTGGTACATTTCCCAAAGTAATTCCTGCTTACTCTTTCCACAAAATCGAAATGCCTCAGCTCGAATTAACAAGCTCAATTGTTCCGTAGAAACTTCACAGCGCCCGATAAAGTGTGATAGGTTTCTAAAATTTCCATTCCTCTCTCTTTCCTCAAGCAGGGACTTCACTACTCCCCTCTCTAGTTCATTTATCAATGCAAAACCCATGAATATTTTTTGAGTACCACCTAATGTCGTCAAGTAATCGCTCCTATTGATACAAGGTGCTTCTATTGTTGCGCCCATCATTCTTGCTTCATGGAAATACATTTCAGTGCGATAAAACCCTCCACCATTGTTGATCACTCCCAATATAAACTCCATGGGATAATGCGCCTTTAAGTACAAACTTTGGTAACTCTCTACCGCATAGGAAGCAGAATGTCCCTTCGAGAAAGCATAACCTGCAAAGCTCTCGGTTTGGTGCCACACATCTTGGATCATCTTTTCTGCATAACCCTCCTTTCGACAATTATCGAAAAACTTTTGTTTGGCCTTGGCAAACTCATCTCTGGACCTAAATTTTCCCGACATACCCCTACGCAATACATCTGCTTCTCCCAAGGTCAGTCTAGCAAAATGGTGCGCGACCTTGATTACATCTTCTTGATACACCATCACACCATAAGTTTCCTCCATCAGATCTTGCATCACTTTTGGCGTTCTCTTGCGCCAATCTTCATTATTGGATTGAGACCTAAGAATGTATTCTCGCATCATGCCCGATTTTGCTACTCCAGGTCGGATGATAGAGCTGGCTGCTACTAAGCCCAAATAATCGTCTGCTTTTAGCTTTTTCAACAACATTCTCATGGCAGGCGATTCCACATAAAAGCAGCCCATGGTATTTCCATCTCTCAATAGTGCTTTCACCTTTTCATCTTCAAAGAATCGATCTGCATTGTGTATATCGAGATCCGCTTCTTTCCCACTCCGAATTACCATCTGAGCTGAGTCCTTCACTTTCCCCAAACCCCTTTGACTCAATATATCAAACTTATATAGGCCTGCATCCTCTGCATGCACCATGTCAAACTGTACCAGCGGAAAACCTTTAGGAGGCATAGAGGTTGCAGAGAAATAGTGAATGGGTTGTTCAGAAATTAATACTCCTCCAGCATGAACACTTAAATAACTCGGGATGCCATGCATATAGGACGCATATTTATAAATGAGTCGTACATACTGATCGGGTTTAGCTTGCTTCTTGGTTTCTCTAGACAAAGAATTGATTTCCGACTCCGGTAAACCAAAGACCTTACCCAACTCGCGAATTAAGGAGCGATATTGAAAAGTATTGTAGGTTGCTAAAAGTGCAATCTGTTTCTTCTCTCCATATTTCTCAAAAAGATATTCTATCACCTCATCTCGATCCTTCCACGAAAAATCAATATCGAAGTCTGGAGGGTTTTCCCGATAAGGGTTAATAAAGCGCTCGAAGTACAAATCCAATTTAACAGGATCTACATCTGTAATTTGCAGCAAATAAGCTACAATACTATTTGCCCCACTTCCTCTACCCACATAAAAAAATCCTTGTGAGCGGGCAAAGTGCAACATGTCCCAATTGATTAGGAAGTAAGATTCAAATCCTTGTTTCTCTATTGCCTCTAGTTCTTTTTCCAGGCGTTTCACATTTTGCTCTTGATCTGCTTTTTTGGGATATCTGTAGGATAGTTTTTCGTAGCACAATTCCCTCAGCAACTTTCGATCTTCAGCCCTGGAGCGGCTATAGCATTGTTTGTTGTGATTAACCAATCCACTTTCTCGCCCCTCCTTATACTTAAAGTCTATTTTGCAATTGGATAAGACTTGCTGTGTATTTTCAATGATCTCAGGAAATTCACGAAGTAGGTGAGCTGTTTCTTCCGCAGTATACATGCGATCATCGGTTCTACAACATTCTTCTGCCTTTAACTTACTCAAGAGTATGTTTTTATCTATTGCCCGCAGCAATCGATGAATGTTATATCCTCGCTTAGAATATATGGTAACCGTTTGTAGGAGAACAACTTTGTTTCTGTGCATATTCCAAACTGAAAAGGGCAATAACTTCAACTCTTGCAAATGGATACCTATAAATTCGGAAGCTTGAAGCTCTGTCCACTTGTTTTGATATTTATAGAATGGATAAATGATATACGTTTCTTTCGGTGGCTCAATCCGATCGGCTATGGATTGCTCACCCTCTAATACTTGTGACAAGTATTCATTGAGCCGCTGAAAACCATGATTGTTTTTCGCTAATCCAACAAATTGCTGCTCTACCCCATTCCGAAAGTCAATACCAACAACTGGCTTGATTCCATTCCTATTGGCCTCTCGGATAAAATTCAAACAAGCAGAAGTGTTGTTAATATCGGTAAGAGCAAAACTTTTTTGCCCACACTTCTTGGCCAGTTTGAGCAAGGACTGCACACTAAGTGTTCCATAGCGAAAGCTGAATTGACTATGACAGTTTAGGTACATCTTGGTTTAGGATAACACTCCATTAAAAGGATTCATTTTATGGTGTTTGATTTTCATCCCCACCGCTCTTTGTACTTTATCATCTCCATAACGCAGTCTAACCTTATCCATGGCCTGGTACAAGCTGATCTGTTCTTCGGTATCCTCAAATAGGTTGATTTGATACCCACCTCCTACCAAATGGCTGAAGCGAACACCTATCAGTCGGATGAGCACACGACGCTGAAATAACTTATCAAAGAGCTCTTTGGCTTTATCTATTAGCACATGATCACAAGAAGTATAAGACATTTTGCATTGCATGCTTTGGGTATCAAAATCGGAGTAGCGAATCTTTACCGTAATACAGGCTGTCAATTTGTTTTGTTTTCTTAACTTAAAAGCCAGGCGTTCAGTCATACTTACCAATATACTTTTCAACGCTTTCACATCTGCACTATCTTTATTGAAGGTACGCTCAGAAGACATAGACTTTTGTTCGGAATAAGGTATAACCGGACTATGATCAACCCCCTGTGCTTTAAACCATATGTTTCGGCCATTTTTCCCCAATACATTTTCAATAAGTTCTACCGGCATTTGTTGTAGTGTATTCACTTTAATAATCCCCATGCTTCTAAGGGTATGGTATGTACGATCTCCTACTTGCGGTATTTTGTTTATCGTTAGTGGAGACAAGAATCCTTTCTCTTTACCTTGATCAATTTTTCGATAATTATCTGGTTTGGATTCATTGGTAGCCACTTTTGAGACTGTTTTATTGATGGAGTGACCAAAGGAAATTGCCAAACCGGTTTCTCTTTTAATGTCATCTCGAATTTTACATGCCAATAAAAAAGAGTTGAAAAAACGCTCCATACCACTTAGGTCGATATAAAACTCATCGATAGATGATTTTTCATACACTGGCACTTGTTCTGCAATAATTTCCGTCACCATCTGAGAGTATTTACTATACTGCTCTGAATCTCCTCCAATAACTACTGCCTGCGGACAAAGTTTTTTTGCCGTGCGCATAGGCATTGCGGAATGTATCCCATACCTCCTGGCTTCATAACTACAAGCCGCTACAACGCCACGATTACTGCTTCCTCCTATCAAGAGTGGAATCCCCTTTAATTTCGGAGCCCTCAAACACTCTACAGATACAAAAAATGCATCTAAGTCCATGTGGACTATACTCTTATCTGAAATTAATTGTATTTTTGACATTTTTTACGTCATTATTTCGACAATAATATAATCATTTTGAAAATTATTAGCGATAGAAATCTACTTTTAGTTCATGGAGAGATCATTGAGCTAACTAGGATTTCTTTACTTTCGAAATTCAATTAAAGCACCGTAAATCATGACTCAAGAGCAAGCCTTAGCTCTTCTAAAATCAGGTAGAAATGTGTTTTTAACTGGTTCAGCAGGAACGGGTAAGACTTATGTATTAAACCAATACATCGATTACTTAAAAGAACGCAAGATGGCAGTAGCTGTCACTGCTTCAACAGGTATTGCCGCTACCCACATGAATGGCATGACAATACATGCTTGGGCCGGAATTGGAATAAAAGACAAACTCAACAGCTCTCAATTAAAGACACTAAAGAGTAAGAAGTATTTACAGAAAAAACTAGATAAGGTAAAGGTGTTGATAATCGATGAGATTTCCATGTTACATAAAAATCAATTCGAAGCTGTAGATCAGGTATTGAAGTATTTCAAGCTGAATCAAGAAGCCTATGGAGGAATTCAAGTGGTACTATGTGGCGACTTCTTTCAATTGCCACCCGTAGGTAATGAGAACAGCAAGGAAAAGTTCGCCTTCATGTCTCCAATCTGGATACAACTGAAACTTACTATATGTTATCTAACAGAACAGTACCGCCAGGGCAAAGACCAACTCACACAAATCCTCAATGAAATTAGATCCGGTCAACTGAACAAAAAGAGTTACATGCGACTAGCCGAGAGTAGTAAACATGTATTGCCAAAAAATATAGAGCCAACGAAACTATACACACACAATATTGATGTAGACGAGATTAACCTTACGGCTCTAAAAAAGTTAAAAGGCAAGTCCAAATCTTTTGTTGCAGAAACCAAGGGGAATGAAAAACTAGTTGAAGGATTAAAGAAGTCTGTCCAAGCTAATGAGTTTCTTGAATTAAAGATTGGAGCCAAAGTAATGTTTGTGAAAAACATCAATGAAAAAGGAGTAGTGAATGGAAGCCTAGGAACAATTGTAGACTTTGATGAGGGAAACATCCCATTGGTAAAACTCCTAGATGATCGTATTGTTTCAGCTGAATTTGAAGAATGGAAAATAGAGGATGAGAATGGTAAGAGTTTAGCCAATTATTCACAAATTCCACTCCGATTAGCTTGGGCAATAACTATCCACAAGAGCCAAGGCATGACCCTGGATGCAGCTGAAGTTGACCTTTCTAAAACTTTTGAAAAAGGGCAAGGTTATGTAGCACTTTCTAGGCTAAGAGAATTGAAAAATTTAAGACTACTTGGCATCAATGAAGTAGCAATAAAAGTGGATCCATTGGCCTTTAAAGCAGATCAAAGATTTCAAAGTTTATCTAAAACAGAGGAGGAGTCATTTAATCTTGCTAAACTAGCGATGGATGCTCTTCAATTTGTCAGAGAGTGTGATGGATTGACAGATGAAAAAGAACTCAAGAAACAAAAAAATAAACTAAAAAATAGTAAGAATAGCGAAAAGGAATCCACCTATGACATTACTTATACCTATATGAAACAAAGCATGTCATTAGAAAAGATTGCTGACGAAAGAGGAATGTCTGTCAACACCATAGCAGGGCACTTAATTAAAATAAAAAAAGACCATCCTGAAGCTAATTTAAGTCTTTATAAGCCCAAAAAAAGCATTGTAGATAAGGTTGAAATTGCCTATAAATCTCTACCTAAGTCCAATGCAACAAGTTTAAAGTTGATCTATGAATCCTTAAATTCCAAGGTAAGTTATATGGACATTAAATTGGCATTAGCATTTATTATTTAAACTGAATTTTTCCTTTGAATTTTACATTATTGACATTATATTTGTCAGATAAATGTCGCAATTATCGTCAATATGTTTTTTGGAAATAACATTCAATTACTTCGGAAAAGAAAAAAAATTTCTCAAGCAGAATTAGCAGAAGAATTAAGGGTTAAACGGAGCTCATTAAGTGGCTATGAACTGGGTAATGCAGAACCGAATTTCGATACACTTTTAAAATTTTCTAGTTTTTTTAAAGTTTCGATTGACAAATTACTTAAAGTCGACCTTAATCGATTGTCAGAATTGTATTTAGCTCAATTGGAACAAGGAATTGATATTGATATTAGCGGTGGCAAATTGCGGGTGTTAACTACTACAGTAGATTCTAACAATGAAGAAAATATCGAATTAGTTCCTGTTAAAGCAAAAGCAGGTTATACAGCAGGTTATGGCGACCCAGATTTCATTAAAGTCTTGCCTACTTTTCAATTGCCATTTTTAGACAGAAATAAAAAATACAGAACCTTTCAAATCAATGGAGACTCTATGCCACCAGTATCTGATCAATCTTGGGTGACTGCAGAATTTGTGCAAAATTGGAAAACGATTAAAGACGGATATCCTTACGTAATTGTAACTGAAAATGAAGGAATTGTATTTAAAATCGTGTACAAACAATTGGATAAAAACCAAAGCTTATTGTTATGTTCTACAAATCCCATTTATGAGCCTTATGAGGTCGACATTAATGAAGTGCTAGAGGTTTGGAAATTTGTCAATTATATAAGCAATGATATGCCAGAACCCAATCTAAGTAGAGACCAATTAAGCAGTAGCATGATTAACATGCAAAGAGAGATAAAAGAAATTCGAAATACTCTTCGTTCCGAAAAGCTATCTTAATATTTGATTTACAGTATTTTACGTTAACTGAGAATTAACAACCATTTCGTACCTTTATGCGTCTTAAATGCAAAGTGCATAATACTACCGGTATGAACAAATTCTCATCTATTGCAATAATAGGATTGATCGCAATTTTTGTGATTTTCCCATTCAATCAAAATATTGATTTTCAAGAGAAAAAGATTCACGAATCTACTATCCTAAAAAACATAATTCCACCACCATCTAGTTGCTTGGCCTCTCCCTTTCCAACCCTAGTTCAACAATCGGATGGAACTCAAATTACTGTCATTGGTAAAGGAAACATGAATAACAATTGGGTAGAAAGCACCGATGGTTATACTTTAATTCGAAATTCAAACGGCATTTATGAGTATGCCAATCAGCTAAATGGAGACTTGGTTGCAAGTGGTGTAAAAGCAAGAGATGTTTCCAATAGAATTGGAAGTGAAATCAACTTCTTAGTCAATCAACCCTTATCTCTAAAACCGAAATTAAATCCGCTCAAAACCTCTATTTTGAGTCAAGTTCTTAGCAACGTTCAGAATAAGAATTTTCCAAGTACAGGAAATATTAAAGTTCTAGCAATATTAATTGACTATCCCGACTTAAAATTCAAATTCCCTAAAGCAGATTTTGACAGTTTAACTACTGCTAGCAATTATCGAAGCGGCGATCAAAGCTTTAAAACCTTTTATGAAACCGCATCGAATGGCCAATTAACCATTACTGTGGATGTTAAAGGCTGGTACACAGCAGATAGCAGCTATATCTGGTATGGTAGAGATAGCGGATATGCAAGAGCAGCAGATTTGGTAAGAGAAGCGGTAGATTCTGCAGAATTAGATGGTGTTGATTTTTCGCTTTATGATAATGATGGAGATTTTGATGCAGATGGCATAATGGTAATTCACTCAGGACCTGGTGCAGAGCAAGGTTCACAAACGCAATACATTTGGTCACATCGTTGGGTAATGAATGGGGGAACGCAAGGTGGAGTTACTTATGATGGAGTTTTCATCAATGACTATATGATGAATCCAGAAATAAGAACTGCTGGCGCGGCTCAAAATTTGGTTGGAATCGGCGTGATATGTCATGAATTTGGTCATAATTTAGGAATACCAGATCTCTATGATACTGATGCATCTAATGGCGCTTCAGCAGGTGCTGGAGAATGGGCTTTAATGGCCAGTGCAACTTGGCTAGGCGGAGAACACCAACCTGGAAATTTCTGTGCTTGGACTAAAGTAGAGCTCGGCTGGGATACTCCTACGGACTTGATTATTGGCAATTCTGGTGAGTATCAATTAGATCCTGCTAGTATACACCAAGATGAAATATACAAGGTTAGTACTGCTCTTTCTAATGAGTACTTTTTAATTGAGAATAGACAGAAAACTGGCTTAGATACAGCACTTAGGGGAGAAGGATTGGCGATATGGCATATCAATACGGACAAGCTTACGCCATCAAATTTTGCTTTTAATAATGTCAATGCAGATGAAACATTAAAAGCTATTGATTTAGAGGAAGCAGACGGCAATAACGACATGGATAACAACACCAACAGAGCGGACAATGGCGATCTGTTTCCGGGAAGTTCTAACAACAATACATTTGATGATTCTTCTACTCCAAATGCTAAAACTTACACCAATTTAAATACTGGTTTAGAGATAAGAAATATCACAGAAAGTGGTCAATTGGTTTCATTTTCATTTGGGCCAGCACCTGGGCCTCCATGTAGTGCTTCTACAACATTAACTTCAGCAAGTGGTTCTTTCTCTGATGGAAGTGGAAATCTTGATTATGCACATAACCAATCCTGCTCTTGGCTAATACAACCAACAGGAGCGACCAGTGTTACACTTTCTTTTAGCAGTTTTAATACGGAACAAAATGTAGATTCTGTCACTGTTTATGATGGAACTTCTTCTGCAGATCCAGTATTGGGCAATTTTAGTGGTGGCTCAATTCCTTCTTCCGTAACTTCTAATGGAGGGGATATGTATGTAGAATTCAATTCTAATTCAACCATTAATGATGCAGGATGGGATGCTTCATACACATCGACTAGTGGTCCAAGCTGCTCTGGATCAACTACATTGACTTCTTTGACAGGCACATTTGGCGATGGCAGTGGATTATCTAATTATTCAAACAATTTATACTGCACTTGGCTGATTCAACCAATTGGAGCAAGCACCATTTCTCTTGACTTTACCAGCTTCGCTACAGACACAATTCACGACTCTATTGCCATTTATGCTGGTAATAGCATAGCAAGCCCATTGGTAGCCACCTACTCTGGAGGAAGTATACCTCCTACTACAGTAGTTAATGGCAGCAGCATGTTTATTGAATTTATTACAGATGGAACTGTAACGGATGCTGGATGGGAAGCAAGTTATTCAGGAATTAGCCCTACATGTAGCGGAAATCAATTTATAGGGTTTATTTCAGATACCATAAGAGATGGCAGTGGCACTTCGGATTACACCAATAATCTAAACTGCTCTTGGTTAATACAACCTACGGGAGCTACGAGTGTCACACTTAAGTTTTTAAATTTCGAGACTGACACCATTCATGATTCCCTTGCGATATATGATGGAACAAGTTCCGCAGGTACACTTGTCGCATCCTTTTCAGGTGGCGCTTTACCACCAAATGTAACGGTTAACAGCGGAAATATGTTTGTGGAATTTATTACTGACGGAAATACCACTTCGAAAGGATGGGAAGCCGTCTATACTTCATTGCCTTATTGTAGAGGAACAACAAGCATCAATCAAACCAGTGGAGTAATTAAAGATGGTAGTGGAAACAACAATTATGAGAATAATTTGAATTGTGGATGGTTAATTGAACCTCCTGGAAATCCAGCAATTATAACATTTACAATGGACTCAATTAATCTAGCCGACTTTGGAGATAGAGTAAGAGTTTATGATGGAAGGGATAATAGTGCTCCATTGATAGGACAGTATTTCCTCAATTTTACAGGTCAACCAGTAAGTGGGAATAGTGGAGATTTATTTGTTGAGTTCATCAGCAATAACACGCTTACGGCAGATGGTTGGAGTGGTTCATTTGTAAGTGGATCTACTTTCTGTATTGGATCAACCACTTTGACAGCTGATAATGGCAATATCAGTGATGGTTCACCACTATTTAGGAATTATGCAGATAATACGGATTGCTCATGGCTAATTAAACCCAATACTCCAAATCGGATCATTACGGTCAATTTCCCTTTCCCAGCATTTAATTTTAGAACAGAGGCCAATAAGGACATAGTTCGAATTTACGATGGTGAAACTACTTCTGATCCTTTATTGCGGACTATATCTGGAAATCCAAATTCTATATCACCAATTGTTTCAAGTGGAGGAAGCTTATTAATAACCTTTAAGTCTGATAGTGTTAATACGGATAGAGGCTGGAGGGGCAACTATACAACTGCACCCGATCCGACATGTAATGGGAAAACAACTTTTACTGCGGCATCGGGCACATTTGATGACGGTAGCCAGACAAATGTTGTTTATACAGAAAACAATGATTGTTCTTGGCTAATAGAACCTCCTGGAGCTCAGATTGTTACGCTTCAGTTCAACAGGTTTGAGACTGAAGGAAGTAATGATATTGTTTCTGTATATGATGGATCTGACGCAAATGCTCCTTTAATTGGATCTTATTCAGGAAATCTTATTCCTCCTTCTATCGTATCTTCCGATAGCAGCTTATTTGTTGAATTTAAAACCAATGCTACAGATAATAGATTAGGCTGGGAAGCTACATACAACTCCTCTACAAATCAATGTATCTCTAATTTGACTATGACTTCTGTAAGAGACACAATCGAAGACGGTAGTGATACTAGTGACTACGAAAATAACCTAAGTTGTAGCTGGCTGATTCAACCACCAACTGCTACTTCTGTAACGATTAATTTCATAGAATTTGATTTAAATGATCCAGGAGATAGCTTAAAACTTTATGATGGAAATTCATCATCAGCAAATTTGTTGGGAGCTTATTCAGGAAGCACTATACCTTCTTCGGTTACTTCAACTGGTGGAGAAGTTTTCATGGAATTTATTACAGATGGTAGTGTTGTAGATAAAGGATGGAAGATTTATTATGACATCAATTCTCCGTTAAGTTGTATTGGCACTCAAACCTTAACTGCTAATTCAACGACGTTTGGAGATGGAAGTGGAAATTCAGATTACGACAATGATTTGAGTTGTGGTTGGTTAATTCAGCCATCAATCAATCCTACTGCCATCATGTTTATCATGGATACTTTTGAACTAGGTGTAGGAGATTTTGTAAATGTATATGATGGTCCAAGTGCAAGTAGTCCATTGTTGAGAAATTATGACCCAAGAGGATGGGATTCTTCCGCTATAATTAGCTCAGGAAATAGTCTTTTCGTTGAATTTATTTCTGATGCTAGTATTGTTGACAAAGGTTGGAAAGCAACTTATACATCATCTACAAGTTACTGTTTCCCAAATAGAGTATTTACTGCTGATCAAGGTACAGTTTCTGATGGGTCTCCAACTAATGTAAATTATAAAAACAACACAGACTGTTCTTGGTTGATAAACCCAGCTGGAAATGTTGGAATTAATTTAAGATGGTTGAGTTTTGACACTCAGGCAAATAGAGACACGGTTACTGTTTATGATGGTGATAATACCAGTGCTCCAGTTTTGGGAACATTTTCAGGCAGAAGACCATCAATAGTAAACTCAACTGGCAATGCCATGTTAATCACTTTCAAATCTGATGGTAGTGGAACTGCAAGAGGTTGGTCTGCGAATTACAGGACTTTTGGATTACCACTTTGTAGTGGTCAGACTACTTATACTGCAACAACTGGCACTTTCGATGATGGCAGTGGCAATGGAACAGACTATGGACCAAATAGTAATTGCAGTTATTTGATTCAACCTACAGGAGCTGTAAGTGTAGATTTAACTTTTAATTATTTTGCTACGCAAGCCAATTTCGATGTGGTAACAGTATATGATGGTTCTAGCAATTCAGACCCTGTTTTGGGTACATATTCTGGAACAACTATACCAGCACAAGTAAGTTCTACAGCAGGTAGCATGTTAATTGAGTTTACTTCTAATGCACTTGGGAATGACAATGGATGGGAAGTAACCTATACTGCCAATACAAATGTTCAACTGTCTACAAATCCGGATACGATTACGATTAATGATGCAATGGGAAGTTTTGGAAACTTTAATGTAACATCCAATACATCATGGACAACTTCAGATAATGCAAATTGGTTAGATGTCAGCCCAATCAATGGCAATCTTAATCAATCAGCAACTGCAACAGCCAATCAAGCCAATTTGGGTCCGGTTCGATATGCTGAAGCATATGTAATCTCTGCAGTTGGAAACGAGAGAGACACTGTGGTTGTAGAGCAGTTAGCCGCTGCAAACTTTATGGATGTACAACCCGATACACTTTTCTTTCTAGCTACACCAGCTGGATCTCAAAATTTTACTATCAATTCAAACATTAATTGGAACGCCAACGCTAATTCAACTTGGGTAAGCATTAATCCATCTACAGGTTCTAATGTTGCAAATCCAACAGTTACGGTAAATACTAACTCTTCTAACATGCAAAGATGGGATACAATCGTTGTAAGTGGAAGCCTAGGTGTTCAAAATGACAGTATAATTGTATTTCAAGATTCTGCAATTCCACCGCCTCCATCTCTTTCTGTAAATCCGCAAAATTTAACACTAGCTCAAGCTGCAAATAGTAGTTCAAATTTCACAGTTAATTCTACTGTAGTTTGGCAGACCATCTCTGGAGCTACATGGCTAACCGTAAATAATCCTGCAAATACCTCTGATACAAATGTGGTAAACATTGTCGCCAATAGCATGAATGTATCTGTTAACGATCGGAATACTTTTGTTGCAGTTCAAGATATTAATGGAACTCTATTTGATACTGTTTTTGTTACCCAAAGTGGAGGAAGTCTTATTTTAAGTTCAAACCCAAATTCAGTTACACTTAATCAAAATGCAGGTAGCAATGCACCAGTAAGTTTAACTTCCAATTTAAATTGGACTCTGTCTAGCAGCAATGCTTCTTGGTTGGATGCAAATCCAAAATCTGGAAATGGTAATACCACAATTACAGTCGATGCAATAGCAGCTAATCCGAATACTTCTATAAGAAGTGCATATATTGCAATTGATGGAGCCAATGGTGCTGCATTTGATACCATTTTCGTTGATCAATTGGGTGTTCCTGAGCATTTGAATGTTAATCCTAAGATCATTAGTTTATCTCAAGCAATTGGAAGCAGTGATAATTTTACTATTAATTCCAATGTTAATTGGCAAACAACTTCAGGTGCAACTTGGCTTACAGTTACCAATCCAGCTTCGACTAAAGATACAGGTATAGTTCAGCTTACAGCAAATAGTGCAAATTCTAATGCTAGTCCACGTGCTACCTATGTCGCAATCCAAGATATAAATGGGACTTTATTTGACACTGTATTTGTTACTCAATTGGGATCAAACCCTGTTCTTAACCTGAACCCAGATACTGTGATTCTTAATTCTAACATTGGCAGTATCGGAACAGTTAACTTAAGCTCAAATGGCAATTGGCTGCTTTCACAAGGAGGAAGTTTCTTTAGTGCAAATCCTACTATAGGAAGCGGCAACAACAGCATTATATTGACGGCTAACTCAGATAATTTAGGATCGTCTAGAAGAATTTCATATCTAGCGGCACAAGACATTCTTAATTCATTGACAGATACTGTGATTGTTATTCAAGACACATTAATTCCTGGCCTTTCTGCAAATCCTGATACCATTAATTTGACAGAATTACAAGGAAGTACTAATTCATTTAACATCATATCCGGTTTCGGTTGGACTGCAACACCAAATGACAATTGGATTAGTGTTAACCCTAATTCTGGTAATGGAAGTATGTCTGTTAATGTTACAGCCAATACTGACAATCCATTAATGACTGCCAGATATAGTTATGTTGTTGTGAATAGCACTTCTGGGCCTGTAAGTAGCGACACTGTATATATTGAGCAAGATGGCATGTCGCCTAATCTTGTTGCTAGTCCTACAGCTATAAATTTAAATAGTACAAGTGGTAGCAATGACCAAATAACTGTTAGTTCAAATATCAATTGGAACGTTACGAATCCAGCCACTTGGTTAACTGTTGCACCCTTAACTGGGAACGATAACGGTATAATAAGTGTAACAGCTAATTCTGACAATTTAAGTGGAATTGATAGAGTTGCTTCAATCACTATAAGTGGTAATGGTGTAAGTGATCAAATAATAACCGTTACGCAAATTGATGGTAGCATACCAAAATTTGAAGTTTCTAGTGATACGGTATATGTTGACAACCCCCAGGGTAGTACCGCTAAATTCTCTATTCTTTCGAATGTTGACAATTGGACTTTAAGTGAGAATACCTCCTGGTTACTGGTCAATCCATTAAGTGGATCAAATACAGAAGAAATAACTGTTCTTGTTGCAAGTAGAAATGTTTTTGGAAATGTGCGTACAGCAACCATTACTGCAAGTGCACCTGGATTTGATGACACCACAATTACAGTAATTCAGAGAGAGAATACACCATTATTCAATATCGCACCTAATCTGCTAATTCTAGGTAGTGATTCACTAGACTTTGTTACCTTCAATATTAGTTCAAATATGGTGGCTTGGGATGTTTCTGAATCTGCATCTTGGATGGAAGTATCACCAGCAAACGGTGCCTTTACACAACAAGTTAGGGTTACTGCAACTGAAAACAATAATAGTGGCAATGTGAGAAGTGATATTATAACTATTAGTGCTCCACCCTTGGTACCTCAGACTGTAATGGTAACTCAAGACACGGTTAGAACCATAGGAATAAATGAAAATTCTACATTCAATAATCTGTCTATTTATCCAAATCCTACAAATGGATTAGTGACTATCGATATTAATCCTGACATTACTATTGAAAATCTTCAATACCAAATGTTTGACATCATAGGTAAACAAATGGATTTTGTTCCATTTATGGTTAATAAGAACCAGTTGTATTTTGATCTTAAAGAATATGATTCTGGAATCTACTTCTTAAGGTTGACATATAATGGAGAAGTAATAAGTAGAAAGATCTCTTTAGTAAGGTAATCTAAGAGGTAAACTTAATTGGTCAATTTGTAAATTTCTATGTGTTCAAATTGACCAATTTTATTTCTAAAATAGCGCTTGAATTTAGAATCTGATTTCAAATTATCATCATAAGTAATAAGGTACTTTGCTCCCATTTCTATACGATCTGCAATTCTTTCACTCTTTGAGTTTATATCGTAATTGGTCCAACCTTTCCGATCCATTAAATACAGAGTAATATTTCCACTAAAGTCAGATAAACTAATAACTCTATCCTCTTCCTTTATTCCAAGAGATTTTAAATATGGTTGTATACTCTGAAATAATTTAATCTTGTTTATATAATTAACATTCTCCCAACCATTGGGATTGTACCTTCCTGTAATTCTTATTCGAGAATAATCAACATTATGGATAAGAAATGCAATCACTAATATCCGGAACAAGAAAGAATGAAAAAATTTAGCATAATTTGATTGGATTAAATCAAACAATGTGATAAGATATATCGGAATTATTATAAATGTATTTATCATATAATAATCATGGTATTCAAGTGCTCCAAAGAACAATATCATATATCCTAAAACGCCAGTAGTACTAATAATCGTAATCAGATAATTTAGTCTACTAATTCTTTTATAAGAAAATAACAAGAATAAAAGAAGTGCCAATAGAATTTTTAAGGTATCGTTTCTGAAATAAGACCAGACTTCCATAGCTTCAAAAGTTCTAGAGAAGCTAGACCACTCAACACCCCAAATAGGAAGTATTCCAATTAAAAAGTAGTTATTATAATGTTTGGAATTATAGTCACTAGCATAATTATACCAGATCAATTGAATGGCTAAAACACATATTATTGATATCAAAATCAATAATGGTCTTTTAAATAATTTTCCTTCTTTCAGAAGTCTTACTCCAATTGATTCCAATATAAAAATGCAAACGACAACACAGAAAAATAACATGGAAGAAGCTTTAAAAAGACCAGCTAATGCTGAGAAGAGCGCAAACCACAAGAAGTGACGGATCGACCGTGAATTAACATATTTATAAAAGAAATACAAGCCAATTATCGCCATGGAAAGGGCTGGAATATCCATCAAATAATTGTTGGCATAATAAACTAGAGTCGGTGATGAGAATAATACTAAAGCACCAATAATTGCAAGTATGGAATCATTTAATCTCCTCTCAAGAAAACGGAAAAGTAAAAAGAGACTAATAAAAAATAAGCTTAGTACAAACAATCTATATATAAATTCATGATGACCAAATAGTTTCCACAATTGAGCAACCGCATAATAAATTATTGGACATTCACTCATTACTTTACTATTTCCACTGGGGCCAAGATTGTGCATCTCTGGCTCTAAAAAAGCACTATTGTATTTGTAGTAGTTATAAGTAATAGAAATACAATCTGACTGGCGCCACTGATGTATACTTTGTGGTGATTTAAAAATTATACTTTGATAATTATAATAGAATGAGGCAGAAATAAATAACAATAAAAAAATCCCAGCAGAGAATTTTGGGAAGTAATACCAATTAGATTTATAGGGTCCAATTAAAATCTTATCAAGCATTGTTATAGATTATAGATTAATTTGAACTTCATTAGAGAAGATTATTAAAACCATACTTGTAGGACTTCTTTTAACAGTATTGATTTGAGATGATTTCTTCACCTAATTAAACCATTATTAAATTACAAAAAGAAAAAATTGTGCAAAAAGAAAGCCTTGTATTACTACAAGGCCTCATATTTATTAATTTATTCCAAACAGATAATTAGTTCACAGCGGCCTGGAATTCAGCATTGTCTTTCATATTCATAAACTCAGCATCCGTCTGTGCCACACCTTTAAGATTAGAATCTTTAGCAATAGCAGATTTTAAATTCTCTACTACAACATTCTGATCTCCCATTCTTGCACCGATAACTGCTTTTAAATAATAACCAACTGCCTCACTAGCAGAAGGTGATTCATCAATAGTTTTTAAAGCAGTTTGATAATCTTTATTAAGTGTTTGAGCAAGTGCAGCATTAAATGATTTTACTCCACCATAATTTGAGGTAGAAGAAACATAATCGCCTTTTTTCAATTGCAAGTAACCTATATTGTTTCCAACAGCTTCTCCTGCACCTTTAGCAGCCTCATAATATTCCATTGCTTTGTCATTATTTCCATTCGCTCTTTCAATAATTCCAAGGTTGTTATTGATCACTGGATTATCTGGAGAAAGACTATTTGCCTTGTCAAATTCTGATTTAGCATCCTCTACTTTATTTTGCATATAGTATACATATCCAATATTGTTTGGACCTCTCCAATCGTCTGCATAAAGTTTAGCAAATGAAGTATAAATAGTCATTTTATCATCTAAGTTATCGAACATGGTAGCACCATATAATAATTCTTCAGCACTTAATGTATCTGGATTAGATTTAGAGTAGTCTTTGATCTTTTCATCAGAAAAACTATTTAAAACACCATTCAAGGTAATTTCAGATCTTCTTAAGTCAGGAAGAATCTCCTCTTGAATAACTTCAAACGTAGCAGCCAAGTTTCGAATTTCTTCTTCTCTTTTTGCTTTATCTTCATACATCTCAAGAACTCTCAAAATTAAATTCTTATCCTTTATTTCAGATGCTTGCATGGCACTCTTAAATCCATCCCAATCTTCACCTTTACCCATATTGTTATAAAAGCCTTCCGCAGAATCATCTACTTTTCTTCTGCTTAACATTTGATCTAATGATCTAGCACCAGAAGCTGCTCTATCATCAGCCAAGTTTGAGTTTAAGGAAATTTCACCTTCTGGAGAAGCGTAGGCTACAATGTCTGCAGACTTGAACTCGAACATTGGATTTGCAACATTGGTTTCAATCCAATCAGATAAAATCTTGATGTCTTCATCTCCTAATTCCGATGATCTTACACTTGAACTATTTACCAAATAGTTAATAGTAGCGGTTTGTTTCTTAGGAACTACCTTCTCAAATTTATCTGCTCCTAAAATTGGCATATCATCATCCATTGCCCACATTGGAGTAATAATTGTACCAGTTGCTATCTGTCTCGGATCGAATGCTTTCTCATTTCCTTTATACTTACCAACCACAACTGCATCTAATGTAGACACTTGCATTCCATCTTGATAAGGAATCTTGTCTGTATAAGCAAAATTTCCACCTTTCTCAAAAGGAATTTTTTGTCCTTCTACTTCTGAATCTTCTCCAACCAAAACAAGAGTTTTCATTGCAGTCTCTTGCCCATTATACTTTATAGTCGGCGTTACCTCTGCTGAAACTTTTTTATTGAAGAATTTAGGTGGAATTGCACCTGAAATACTTACTTCAATACTATCCCCATGCATTTCAAGCGGATTTGGAACAACTGAATATGTAACTTCTTCAGCGCGCTTGGTCATATTATTCAATGGATTACAAGCGACAGTAGTTGCTGCTGCAATCGCAATAAAAGCGTACGATCTAAGATTTTGCTTTTTCATTTCTATTTGGTTCTAACAGATTAAGTTTAAGGTGCAATATTAGTTAATATTGTTAACTTCAACAAAATTATTCAACTCAGCCAGAATCGTTATTATCATTAGGTTTTAACTAAATTCTAAATCTATTTTTAGATTAATAACTTGCGATTCATCTTTGCATTCAGAAATTAATTCTAAAATGTTCTTTTTGGATACTGGGTGTTTCCAGCGACTATCTATCTGATTTAAAGGCATTAGTACAAATTTTCTTTGGTGCATATGTTGGTGAGGAATAATTAATTCATTCTGATTTATTACTTCATCATCAAGAGCAACAATATCAATATCAATGATCCGATTTGAATAGGAACCATTAATTCTCTTTTTTGAGGTTTGCCCCATTTCGATTTCGATATTCTTGCACAATTGAAGTAATTGCATGGGACTTACTGAAGTATTAATACACAAGACCACATTATAAAAAGAAAATAATCCGTCTGCGTTCCATGGTTCTGTTTCAAATACACTGGATAGGGCATTAATATTCCCAATTCTTTTATCGATTAATTTCAATGCATGTTTCAAATTAATTAATCGATCACCAAGATTACTACCTAAAGACAAATATGCTTTTTTAACCCTTCTATCCATTCAAAAAACCTTTAATGTAAAACTCTCAATTCACCGGTAAGAAACCCATATTTTTGGCAAAAATATATTAGAATACAATGAAACAATTTTTTAAATTCATGTTTGCTTCCATGATTGGTTTCCTTTTGACTATCATGGTATCTGTTTTCATTTTTGGTGGAATTATAAGTGCAGTGGTTTCTTCGAGTCAAAATAAAGAATTACCAACAGTATCCGACAACTCAATTTTGCACATCAAATTGGAAAATAGAGTAATGGATAGACCATCTAACAATCCTTTTGAAAATTTTGATTTTGGAAGTTTCGAGGATAAAACTCCTTTGAGCTTGGCCGATATTGTAAGTTCTATCAAATTGGCAAAAATAAATGACAGAATCAAAGGCATTTATCTGGATATACAAAATTTAAATGCAAATCTTGCCTCTACTGAAGAAATCAGAAACGCACTTTTAGATTTTAAAAGTTCAGGCAAATTCATTGTAGCTTATCATGAATATATAGGTCAAAACGAATATTATTTAAGTAGTGTTTCTGATGAAATTTATTTGAATCCTTCTGGAGGAATGACTTTCAAAGGATTGAGTGCTCAAATTATGTTTTTTAAGGATGCTTTAGAACGATTAGATGTTGATATGCAGGTGATCAGACATGGGAAGTTTAAAAGCGCAATAGAACCATTTACTAGAAATGAAATGAGCGAGGAAAATAAATATCAGATTTCTGAATGGGTTGGTTCAATTTGGAATCATCAGGTCAATGGAATATCTTCTAGTAGAGATGTATCAATTAATGACATCAATGAAGTTGCTGATTTACTATCAATCAGAAAACCCGAGGATGCTGTTAACAACAATTTAATTGATGGATTGAAATACGAGGATGAAATCAATGAAATTCTCAAACAAAAGGTAGATGTAGATAAAGACAAAGACCTGAAATTAATTACATTAAAAACATTTAATAGAACAAGGAAACCTAAAGTTGATAGTTCAAATGTTGTTCCATACAAGAGATCATCCAGAAATAACATAGCTGTTATCTATGCAGAGGGCGAAATTATTAGTGGGGAGAATCAAGAAGGCTATATGGGATCGGAAACCATCTCAAAAGCAATAAAAAATGCAAGAGAGGATGACAGAGTTAAAGCTATTGTTCTCAGAGTAAATTCTCCAGGTGGTAGTGCATTAGCATCGGATGTAATTTGGAGAGAAGTTAAACTAGCAAAAGAGACCAAACCATTGGTAGTATCTATGGGTGATTATGCAGCCTCTGGAGGATATTTTATTTCTTGCCCTGCTGACAAGATTTATGCAGAAAGTACAACAATTACAGGTTCTATTGGTGTATTTGGGCTAATTCCTAATATGGAGGGTATGTTCAACAATAAGTTAGGGATTCACATAGATAAGGTAAACACCAATAAGTTTTCTGATGGTATCTCTGCTTTTAGACCCATGGAAAACACAGAAAGAAATGCCATCAAAGAAATGATCGAAAAAATCTATGACGATTTTACGACTAAAGTTTCAGAAGGAAGAGAGATGACTAAGGCTCAAGTGGATAGTGTTGGTCAAGGTAGAGTTTGGAGTGGAGATATGGCTAAGGATATCGGACTAGTAGATGAAATAGGTGGATTAAATGATGCTATTATGGAAGCCATTGCACTGGCGGAAATTTCTGACTATAAGTTGAAAGAATTGCCTGCACAGGAAGATCCGATTCAAAAAATGATCAATGAGTTATCTCAAAATGCGAGAATTCAACTTTTCGGAAACGACTTTGGTTTGGCAGAACGGTATTACGAGAATATCAAAAGAGTACTTTCTACCGATGGAATTTACACTAGATTGCCGGTAGACTTTATTTTCGACTAAATTTCTACAATATTTTAAACGCATTTGAGCCAGGCGAACTTTTTAATATATTTATAAAAATCAATTATTAAGTTCGCAAATGCCTTTGCTCAATTCTTTGTTTTCTTGGTGGATGAAGAAACGCATGCACCAGATAGAATTTTTTACTAAATACCCCAATGAGGTTCAAGAAGAATGGTTTGAAGAGTTAATCCAGCGAGCAAGATATACGGAATGGGGAATTAAACACAAGTACTCCCAAATCAATAATCTTTCAGATTTTAAAGAGTCAGTTCCTGTTCAGAGCTACGAAGACTTAAAGCCTTTTGTGGAAAGAATGATGAAGGGAGAACAGGAGGTACTTTGGCCCGGTGAAACAAAATGGTTTGCAAAATCTTCTGGTACTACCTCGGATAAAAGCAAGTTTATCCCAGTCTCTAAAGAAGCTTTAGAAGAATGTCATTATAAAGGTGGGAAAGACATGCTCTCTATTTATTGTTCTGCTCATGAAAACACTCAAATCTTTACAGGCAAGACTTTAATGATGGGAGGTAGTAGCAAAACAATTAACCCTTCAATAGGTAGTTATCATGGCGATTTATCTTCAATTATTATCAAAAACCTTCCTTTTTGGGCAGAAATTAGAAGAACTCCAGATAGGGTTACGGCTTTATTAGAAAATTTTGAATTAAAACTGAGCAAGATGGCTAGTCAAACCATCAATGAAAATGTGACTAGTATTTCTGGTGTGCCATCTTGGACTTTAATTCTAATGAATAAAATATTAAACAACTGCAATAAATCAAGCCTTTTTGATATATGGCCAAATCTTGAAGTGTTCTTCCACGGTGGTGTAGCATTTTCACCATATCGACCTCAATTTGATGAGATATTGGATAAGAAAAGAATGCATTATATGGAAACTTATAATGCCTCTGAAGGTTTCTTTGGAATAGAAGACCCAAATCATCCATCTGAACTTACATTAATGCTAGATTATGGCATTTATTATGAATTTGTTCCTTCTGACGATTGGAATGATTCACACCCAAGGACGCTTAGCTTAGATGAAGTAGAATTGCATACAAATTATGCCATCTTGATTTCTACCAATTCAGGATTATGGCGATACAAGATTGGCGACACTGTACAATTCACTTCCAAATATCCATTTAGAATAAAAGTATCAGGAAGAACAAAGCATTTTATGAATGCATTTGGCGAAGAAGTAATCATTGACAATGCTGAAATAGCACTTAAATATGCATGCTCAATGACAAATTCTATTATATCAGAATATACTGCCGCACCGGTTCATCTTACAAATAAAGATGCAGGAAGACATCAATGGGCAATAGAGTTTGAAAGACCACCTAACAACTTGGTTGAATTCCAATTTCTTTTAGATGAAAAGTTGAAAGAAGTTAATTCGGATTATGAGGCCAAACGAAAAGGCAATATGGCTTTAGATGTTCCAATTATTGAATCCTTACCAAATGGCACATTTTATAGGTGGATGAAGGAACGCAAAAAACTTGGTGGTCAAAATAAAGTACCTAGACTTGCCAATGATAGAAAATACATAGAGGAAGTTTTACGTTTGGTAGCTGAACCAAGCAATTTAGAATGAGAACCCAAATTCTTTTAATCGCACTATTATTTGTTTTCTCCAACCTTACTGCACAGGAGGTGGAACAAAAATTTGAGTTAAAAAAAGAAATTAAAAAAGAGGCTCGATTTATTACAACTGATCAATTGGGAAATCTTTATTTGGTTAATGATTATGATATATGGATGTATAATAAAGACGGCGACTCCTTAAGGGCATTTAACAGCCGAAGATTTGGGGAAATAACATTTGTAGACCCTACCGATCCTTATAAAATACTAGTATACTTCAGAAATTACCATCTTATTCTCATCTTGGATAATTATTTAAGTCTGAATGGTGAACAAATTGATCTGCAAACCCAAGGATTTGATCAAAGTCAGATGGCTTGCAGATCAAGAGTGAATGGCTTTTGGGTATTTGATGGCATTAGGCAAAAGGTATATCATTTGAATAGCAATTTTGAACAAACCCACGAAACAGTTAATCTTTTGCAGTGGAATGGCAAAAGAATCTTTCCAAATTATATGTTGGAATACAACAACAAATTATTTGTCAATGATCCTTCTAATGGCTTATTGATCTTTGATCATTTTGGCACATATATCAAGAAAATTCCAATCAAAGGAATTGAATACTTACAAACTAAAGATGGAATCGTCAATTATTTATCTGACAATCAACTGTGCAGTTACAATATCAATGATTTGGATCAGAATTGTGCTTTATTGCAAGGTGATAGTCTAATAGATGCCAGATTAGAGAAAGAAAAACTATATGTACTTGACCAATCTGGAGTCCAAATTTTTGAAATGAAATGATCATTTCTAGGGCATTTAGTTTATGTGCTTTTTGTTATTTTAGTGCTCTTTAAATTGAAAACATGCACTTAGCTATAGCCGGAAATATAGGGTCAGGAAAAACTACTTTAACATCTTTATTGGCTAAGCATTATAAATGGGAAGCACATTATGAAGACGCAGATGAGAATCCTTATCTGAACGATTTTTATAACGATATGCAGCGTTGGTCATTCAACCTGCAAGTCTACTTTTTGAACAATCGATTTAGTCAAGTTCAAGAATTTCGAAAAGGAAAGAAGCATGTAATTCAAGATAGAACCATATATGAAGATGCATACATTTTTGCACCAAATCTTCATGCCATGGGGTTGATGACTTCAAGAGACTTTGAAAGCTATTTCTCACTCTTTAAATTAATGGAAAGTTTCATCCAACCTCCGGATCTTTTAATTTACTTGCGAGCATCAATTCCTGTTTTAGTAGATCAAATAAGTAGTCGTGGCAGAGAGTATGAGGAGAGTATCAGACTTGATTACTTAAAACGACTTAATGAAAGGTACGAAGCTTGGATCAGTACCTACGATCAAGGCAAACTTTTAATAGTAGATGTTGATGACACCAACTTCATCAATAACTCAGAAGACCTTGGAAAAGTAATTAGCAGAATAGATGCTGAAATTCACGGATTGTTCTAACCTTTAAACTTTCTTGGCAACCAATGAAGTCTTGATGTCAAAGTCATCATGAATAAACTTATCCAATAACGAATCGATAGACTTGGACTTATAAGTAATGCCATAATTGGTCCTATCAATAGAAAAATAAGAGTCCAATCCTATACCTTTTTCTTTTTCTGAAACAGTAACATCAAATTTGATATCCCTGCTTACATCCTTCAAGTTTAGATTACAAATAAATGTTCTTGCATTACCATTTCCTACTGAACGCATGACCTTCAATTTTGCTTTAGGATATTCTGTAACATTGAAAAAATCTCCGCTTTTTAAATGACCAACCAAATCAGCATTATCTGCTGAATCCTGAATATCAGAGACGCTAATTGTTGTCATGTCTAAAATAAATTCTCCATCAATTACTTCATCATTCTTAAAAACTAGATAACCACTCTCTACTTGAAGTTGACCATTGTGAGCTCCTCCAACTTTTTTCCCTTCCCAATCAATTGATTCAGCAGACAATTCGTATCTACCATCTTCTATCACAAAAGCAGGAATGACTTCAACTTGACTAGTTTCTTGGCTATTGTGCGAATGTCCGTCTTGGGCAATATGCGGAGCAATTACCAAAGAAACGATAGACATTAATTTAATCAAGATGTTCATAGAAGGTCCAGAAGTATCTTTAAAAGGATCACCTACAGTATCACCCGTTACAGAAGCTTTATGAGGTTCTGAGCCTTTGTATTCCATTTTCCCGTTGATCTCCACTCCTTTCTCAAAAGACTTCTTGGCATTATCCCAAGCACCACCAGCATTATTTTGAAATATTCCCATTAAAACACCTGAAACAGTTACACCTGCTAATAGACCACCTAATACTTCTGGTCCGAATGCAAATCCAAAAACAATTGGTACTATCAAGGCAATTGCCCCAGGCATCATCATTTCTCTAATCGAAGCTTTAGTAGATATTTCAACACATTTCTCGTATTCTGGCTTGGCCTTATACTCCATGATACCTGGAATTTCTTTGAATTGTCTTCTTACCTCCTTTACCATGTCCATTGCTGCCCTACCAACTGCAGCAATTGCCAATGAAGAAAAGATAAACGGAATCATGGCTCCAATAAACAACCCTGCAAGCACATCTGCTTTGTAAATATCGATGGAATCAATGCCCGCAATTCCAACAAAAGCAGCAAATAAAGCCAATGCAGTAAGTGCAGCAGAAGCAATTGCAAAACCTTTACCTGCCGCAGCAGTTGTATTTCCAACTGCATCTAAATTATCGGTTCTTCCTCGTACTTCTTCCGGCAATCCACTCATTTCAGCAATTCCTCCAGCATTATCTGCAATAGGACCAAAAGCATCAATAGCCAATTGCATGGCTGTAGTAGCCATCATTCCTGCTGCTGCAATTGCAACACCATATAATCCTGCAAATTCGAAAGAAACATATATTCCTGTCGCTAACACTATAATAGGAATTACAGTAGATTCCATTCCAACTGCCAATCCTCCGATTATATTAGTAGCATGACCAGTTGAGGATTGCTGAACAATTGAATTAACAGGTTTTTTACCCATAGCGGTATAGTATTCTGTCACTATACTCATTAGTGCTCCTACTATCAATCCTGTGATAATTGCCCAGAACACATCCATACCACTAAATTCATATCCCCTAATGACCATTTCTTCTGGAAGCAATTCTTTTACCAAAAAGAATGAAGCTATTCCCGTTAATATGATTGAGGACCAATTCCCAAGATTTAAAGCATTTTGTACATTACCATCTTCCCCTTTAATTTTTACGAAGAAGGTTCCAATGATTGAAAAGATCAATCCTAAACCAGCAATAACCATTGGTAATAAAATTGCATTCATCAATCCCCCTTCTGATCCGCCATTTAATTTTACTTCTGCACCTAAAACCATAGTAGCCAAGATCGTTGCTACATAAGAACCAAATAAGTCTGCTCCCATACCAGCTACATCACCAACATTATCACCCACATTATCCGCAATTGTTGCAGGATTTCTTGGATCATCCTCTGGAATTCCAGCCTCAACCTTTCCTACAAGGTCAGCTCCAACATCTGCAGCTTTGGTATAAATTCCTCCTCCTACTCTAGCAAAAAGTGCAATTGATTCCGCTCCCAAAGAGAAACCTGCCAATACCTCAATTGCTTTTATTAAACTTCCTTCTGGTACTTCAGGACCAAACATCTTCAAGAAAACAATAAATAATCCTCCTAATCCCAATACTGCTAATCCTGCTACACCAAGACCCATAACAGTTCCTCCTGTGAATGAAACTTTCAATGCTTTAGCCAATGAAGTACGTGCAGCTTGGGTAGTTCGAACATTAGACTTAGTTGCTACATTCATTCCAATGTAACCCGCCAATGCCGAAAAGAAAGCTCCAATAACAAATGCTACTGCAATTGTAGGATCTGAATTATCAACTAAGGTACCTGACCAAGCTAAAAGAATACCAGCAATTATGGCAAAGTAGGATAATACTTTCCATTCAGCCTTTAAAAATGCCATGGCTCCAGAAGCAATGTGTCTTGCCAATTCAGCCATATTTTCGTCTCCTACATCTTGCTTATTGATCCAAGCAGATTTTACTGCCATCACTAATAATCCAACAATTCCCAATAGAGGAACAGCATATAATAAATTCTCCATAGTTTTTAAGTTAAGTCCTTATAATTTGGTCTTCTTTTTTGAAGGGCGCAAAAGTAGATTTAATTCGGCTGAAATGCAAGTGTCCGAATTGCTTGTGAGATTGTATTTAATTCTTGGGAAATATCTATTTAACGTACATTACATCTTTAACTGCCTCGACAACTTCTGCAGCATTTGGCAGCCATGCCTCTACTAGGGTTGGCGCATAGGCTAAAGGTGTATCTTTCGTATTGATTCTTCTTATTGGTGCATCTAAATAATCAAATGCATTTCTTTGAATCATATAACTTAGTTCTGTAGAAATGTTTCCAAGAGGCCATGCCTCTTCGACGATAACCAATCTGTTTGTTTTCTTTACAGAATCGATAACTGTTTTATAATCAATTGGACGTATTGTCCTTAAATCAATAACTTCTGCATTAATACCTTCTTTAGCCAATTCTTCTGCAGCCGATAAAGCAACTTTCATAATCTTACCGAAAGAAACAATAGTTACATCATCTCCTTGTTTAACTAATTTAGCAGACCCTATTGGAATAATATACTCACCTTCTGGCACTTCTCCCTTGTCTCCATACATTTGTTCTGACTCCATAAAAATTACAGGATCATCATCACGAATTGCAGACTTTAAAAGTCCTTTTGCATCCGCTGGATTAGATGGTACAATAACTTTCAGTCCTGGTGTATTTGCATACCAATTGTCAAAAGCTTGAGAGTGTTGAGCTCCCAATTGTCCAGCTGAAGCTGTAGGTCCTCGAAAAACCATAGGTGCCCCAAATTGTCCTCCAGACATACTTAGCATCTTAGCAGCAGAATTAATCACTTGGTCAATTGCAACCAAGGAAAAGTTAAAGGTCATGAACTCAATAATTGGTCTTAATCCATTCATTGCAGCCCCTACACCTATTCCAGCAAATCCTAATTCCGCTATTGGAGTATCTATTACCCTATTTGGACCAAACTCATCTAACATCCCTTGACTTACCTTATAAGCACCATTGTATTCTGCTACTTCTTCTCCCATTAAAAATACGCGGTCATCAGCACGCATTTCCTCGCTCATTGCTTCACGAAGTGCCTCTCTAAATTGTAAAGTTTTCATCTATTCGCTTATAAATTGGATCCCAAAATTATTAATTATCCTTCTAAAATGATCATTAGCATAATTGATATTGAAACAAACAATAGGCTATGCGAAATGTTTATTACAATTCTATTTGTTTTTATCTAATTTTGTAAATCTTTAGCCCAAAGGGTATTTTGAGATTTAAATCACTTATTTAGAGTAACTTGTATTAATTTTATGAAGATTTTAGTTTGCATAAGTAAGGTTCCTGATACTACAGCGAAAATTGCTTTTACCGAAAACGACACCAAATACGATTCAAATGGTGTTCAATTTATCATCAATCCATATGACGAATGGTATGCCTTAGTTAGAGCTTTAGAAATCAAAGAGGCAAATGGTGGCACTGTTACAGTAATTAATGTTGGAGAAGCAGATAATGATCCTACTATTCGTAAAGCACTTGCAATTGGTGCAGATGATGCCGTCCGGATAAATGCAAATCCAACCGATGCATTAGTAACAGCCAACTTAATCGCAAATTATGCAAAGGGAAATGATTTTGATATGATATTGTGTGGCAAAGAAACCATCGATTATAATGGATCTCAAATTGGTGGAATGATAGCAGCATATCAAGACTGGCCATATATTTCGAATGCCTCTAAATTAGATTTAGCTGCTAATCAAGCTACAATTGAAAGGGATATCCAAGGTGGAAAAGAAATAATCAATGTAGAAACACCATTCGTCTTAAGTGCTTCAAAAGGCATGGCAGAAGCTAGAATACCTAACATGAGAGGTATTATGGCGGCTAGAACTAAACCATTGAATGTTGTTGAAGCAGATAATCTGGAAAATTCTACATCAATCGTAAATTATGAATTACCACCAAGCAAGGGAGATTGTAAATATGTGAGTGCAGATAACCCAGAAGAGTTATTAGAATTATTAAGAAACGAAGCAAAAATTATTTAGGAAGATGTCAATATTAGTTTACGCAAATACCGATAAAGGTCAAATACATAAATCTGCTTTAGAAGCCACTTCCTACGCTGCTCAAATAGCGGAAAAACAAAATGACACCGTTGTTGCTGTTACTTCAAGTAATGCTGACAATGCAAGCGAATTGGGAAAATACGGTGCAACAAAAGTCCTTCAGATGCAGAGTGATTCTCTGCAAGACTTTCAACCACATTTGATTGCCAAAGGACTGAAACAAATTGCTGAAAATGAATCTGCTTCATTGATTGTATTCTCTCATGATCTAAGTGGAAAGTCTATTGCTCCAATGTTGTCTGCACTTATGGGTGCAGGAATAGTTACTGGTGCTGTTGCTTTACCGAATTTGGAAGATGGATTTACAGTTAAAAAAGCCGTTTTCTCCGGAAAAGCGTTTGCGAATGTTAAGATCAATACTGATAAAAAGATTATCGGATTGATGCCGAATTCTATGGAGAAGATAATCAATGAAAAGGATGTTTCTGTTGAAAATGTCAATGTTGATCTTGAATCTTCAAGACTAAAAGTAATTGAACAAAAATTTGCTTCCACTGATATTCCCCTAACAGAGGCAGAGACAGTTGTAAGTGCAGGAAGGGGAATGAAAGGGCCAGAGAATTGGAGCATGGTTGAAGAATTAGCCAAATTACTAGGAGCTGCTACCGCATGTTCAAGACCTGTTGCCGATATGGATTGGCGACCTCATCATGAACATGTCGGTCAAACTGGGATTGCGATAAGACCAAACTTATACATTGCAATAGGGATCTCAGGAGCTATTCAGCATTTGGCTGGCGTTAACCAAAGCAAAGTAATTGTTGTAATCAATACAGACGCTGAAGCACCTTTCTTTAAATCTGCGGATTATGGTATTGTTGGAGATGCTTTTGAAGTACTTCCTAAATTAATAGAAGCTGCCAAAAGCATGAACATAAGTGCAAATTAGCCTAATGTTCAAATAAAGAAAATGGATAAAATTGGATTAGATATTGTTGGCCTTTCATATAGCCAAACACAATCAGGTGCATATGCATTGGTTTTGGCTGAACAAGAAGGTCAACGTAGACTACCAATTATCATCGGAGGTTTTGAAGCTCAAGCTATCGCTATAGAGCTTGAGGACATGACACCAAGTCGTCCATTAACACATGACCTCTTTAAGAGTTTTGCGGATTCATTTGAAATCAAAATCAAAGAAGTATTGATTTACAATTTAGTTGAAGGGATTTTTTATGCAAAATTAATTTGTGTAAAAGATGGCAAAGAGGTTGAAATTGATACCAGAACTTCTGATGCGGTTGCTATAGCAGTTCGATTTAAATGTCCCATTTATACGCATGAGTTCATACTTGAAGATGCTGGAATTGTTCTTGATGAAGAGGAAGAAAAAAGTGAAACAAAAACCCTTAAGCCAAAAAAGACTAAACAAGTAAAAGAAAAAAAAGGCATAGATTCGCTAAATATAACCGAACTAAAGGAGAAGCTTCAAAATGCCATTGATACTGAAAATTACGAGGAAGCCTCAAAACTTCGCGACGAGATTAATCGTCGCTCTGGCTCCGAAAATTAATTTCAGGACTGTCAATATTCTATTAATCACTTCTTTTTTAATGCTTTTCTTAAATGCTGACGTTTCTGCATTTAACCAAGAAATAATCACTGAATCAGATAGCGTTAATATCTCATCTGATGCTCTAAATACACAATCGAAAGAAGTAAGCATTAAACCTTTAAGTGGATTCTCCCTACTTTCTCTTTCAAGAGGGCTTATTGGCTTAGCCACTTTATTGTTGATTGCTTTTTTATTTAGCGAGAACAAAAGAGCAATCAATTGGGGTCTAGTTGCTAAAGGACTTTTACTACAGATTGTATTTGCTTTATTGGTTCTAAAAGTCCCATTTGCTGAATCCTTCTTTGAATTAATTAGCAAGTTCTTTGTTAAGATCATATCATTTACCAATGCCGGAACAGAATTTCTGTTTTCTTCTTTTATCACGCAAAAAATAGAGAATGGCTTAGTGAATTTTGCAATTCAAGTATTACCAACAATAATTTTCTTTTCTGCTTTAACAAGCTTACTATATTACTGGGGGATACTGCAAAAGTTTGTAATTGCTTTTGCTTGGTTAATGAAGCGATTGATGAAATTATCTGGAGCCGAAAGTCTTGCTGCCGCAGGAAATATTTTTCTCGGTCAGACAGAGGCACCATTACTTGTAAGACCATACCTAAACAAAATGACCAAATCTGAACTTTTATGTTTGATGTCTGGAGGCATGGCTACCATTGCAGGTGGTGTACTAGCTGCATATATAGGGTTTTTAGGTGGAGGTGAAGAAGTCCAACAAATATTTTACGCTAAGCACCTATTAGCAGCTTCTGTTATGTCCGCTCCTGCTGCTGTTGTGGCAGCAAAAATTCTTGTTCCAGAAACTGAATCTATTGACAGAAGCATGAATATCAGTCAAGAAAACATCGGTAGTAATGCATTAGAGGCAATAAGCAATGGCACGACAGATGGAATTAAATTGGCTGTTAATGTAGGGGCAATGTTGCTTGTTTTTATTGCTTTTATTACCATGGGCAATTATATACTTTCCGATTTGATAGGTGAAAAAACTGGAATTAATCAATGGATTCAAGCCAACTCAAACTTTGAATCACTTTCCTTTGAATTCATTATTGGATATGCCTTTGCACCTATAGCATGGCTAATGGGAGTAAGTAGTGCAGACATGGTTTATGTTGGTCAATTATTGGGCGAAAAGACGATTCTGAATGAATTCGTTGCCTATGTGTCGCTAGGAGATATGAAAAATGCAGCTGCATTTTCTGAAGAGAAATCCATAATCATGGCAACTTATATTCTATGCGGATTTGCTAACTTCTCCTCTATTGGAATTCAAATTGGAGGTATAGGAGCATTGGTTCCTAAACGCAAGGGATTACTTTCTAAATATGGTATTAAAGCTTTAATTGCAGGAACTCTTGCTTCTCTATTTACCGCTGTTATCGTGGGAATCCTAATTTAATGTTAGTCACCTTAAAATTCTAGTTTAATATTTTTCTCTACATTTAACATGAACAGTAAGCGCACAATGTACCTTTAGAACAATGAAGCTATTTAAGCATTTTCATTCTTCCTTCCTTGATCAAATTGTAGGTGAAAAAGGTAGACTTGGTCAATATTATTATTATAGAAACTATACGGAAAGTTTTATCAAAAAATATGAAGATAGTTCGTATTTTTTAGATCTATATGAAAGGTGCAAAAACAATAAACATATACAGACATCAAGTAGGATAAGCTATTCCGACAAAATTGAATTTGGAGTAAACCTAAAAGATGTTCGCAAAATAAAATCCTTAAAGTTCAACCATTACAAAGAAGTTCAAGAAAAAAAGATCGCCTTAAGTAGAATAAAAATTGGTGGTCATCGAACTAAACTTAGCATGTGCTTTTATAACGATCTACTATTTTATTACAATTACACCTTTTCTAATCTTAAACCTTCAGATAGGCACAATATATTGGAAATTATTCAAGAAAAGTATGCTATTCAAGGCAGCTCTATTAATTTAGCCAATACTAATTTCAGAGATGATCAGGGTAATTACCTTTTAATTGATGACGGAGTTAATCTGTCTATACATTACCTTCAGTTTCGATTAGATATCTATGATCAGCTAAAGAACTCATCCAATTCTGAAGAAATTTCCAAGGAGAATAAAGAAAAATCAAGAAAAAGAGAATTATTTCATAGATTATAAAAGAAGGAGAGTTGTACACTCCCCTTCTTTCAATTAATCGACTAATTTATTGGTTGTTATTTTAATTATTCTTGATAAATTTTTGCACGGTTCGTTTAGTACCGCTATCAAAGACAATAAAATAAAATCCATTATTTAATTGAGACACATCCATATGATGCAATTGGTTAGGAACAGTATTTAGCTTTTGTACTACTACCTTACCAGTTACATCCATAATTGTAATATTTACTACTTCGTTGACTGCTCTCAAATCAACTGTAAGATTTTTTGATACAGGATTTGGAAACACATCTATTGAACCTAAATTTTCGACTTCTCTTAATCCAACAGTTGTTGCATCTTGAACTTTCAATCCAAAACCTGCCTTTAAATTGCCTAGGCTATCCATCCCAACGCTATCACAAAAGGTAGTAGAGCAATTATTAGTAGAATCTGTGATTGTCAGACATACATTATAAACACCAAAACTTGAATACTGATGTGAAGGATTTCTTAGGTTGGATGTTGAACCATCTCCAAAGTCCCAACTATATTTATGACTACTCAGGTTTGAGGAATTATTTAATAGCAATACACCAAAAGATGATGAAGTATCTTTAACCACACTATAAGACGCCAAACATGTTGTAGGGTTAGTAAAACTAACAGCTACTGAATCACAGTAGGTACAGGATACACGATTACTGTCTGTTGTTGTCAGACATACATAATAAATACCAGAACTTGAATAGGTATGATTAGGATTCATCGCAGTGGATGTGGAACTATCCCCAAAATCCCATAGGTAAGTTGCACCGGAAATCTGAGATGCATCAGTAAACAAGACCGTGTTGTTGGTATCTAATATGTAGGAGAAAGAAGTTGTACCAGGTCCATTCATTATGCTATATGCAGTTACGGTGTCACAGCCATTAGCATCTGTAATAGTTACTGTATACCATCCAGCAGCAAGTTGAGAATTACTTGATCCGAAAGATCCACTACTCCAATTATAAGTATAAGGAGAAGTACCACCACTAAGGTTGTGAATATGAATACTACCATTTAAGTTATTACAACTAGCATCCACAATGGAATCCGTAAAAGAAAAATTGGATGCACAAGGAGAAGATGTACCACTTACTACGACTGTATCGCAATAAGTGGTAGTACATGTTCTCATGATATTAGAGACCGTAAGACATACAAGGTAAGTCCCACCTTGAGCATAAGTATGCGAAGGATTTGTTGCATTTGAGGTAGTACTATCACCAAAGTCCCAAGTCCTAGAACCAACACCACCTGTTGCAAAAGAAGTATCGGAAAAGCTGACTGTAAGGCCATTGACTGAAAAGGTAAAATACGGGGAGCAGGTTTGTGCTTCCATAGTATCAAAACCAAGGATTAAACAAAAGGAAAATAAGTAGACTAGTTTTTTCATAATATTTTAGATTATTAATTTAATATTTACGACGAATTTGCTTCTTTTATAGTTGGAATGAATTTCTAAATGGAATTTAAGCTAATTTAGTTTAGGCATTTTATTCAATGAGAAACTTCTCAATTGCTTTATTAATTATTGTTTCCTGTTTTATTGAAGTCTACGCTCAAAAGGATAGTACTTCTCAAAAAATTAAATTCGAAGGTGATTTTAGGTTTAGAATTGAACAAGACTGGGATTCTAGAAATCCAGATGGGTCTTATCGAGACGATAGAAGTAGATTGAGGTATAGAGCTCGCGCAGGAATTACATATACTCAAAACAAATATCATTCGTTTGGACTTCGATTGAGAACAGGAAACCCAAAAAAACAACAAGATCCGCAATTGACTTTAGGGGCAGATAACCAAGAATCTGGGACATTACCTATTGCATTTGAAAAAGCATATTATCAATATGAGAAGGATTTTTGGAGTTTTTGGCTCGGGAAAAACACCTTCCCTTTTGAGAAAAACAATGAACTCTTTTGGAGCGACAATGTTTTTCCTGATGGTGCATTCTTGAAAAGAAAGTTTCAAATTAATACCAACTACCTAAGTCACCTTGACTTGAGAGCAGGGCACTTTATATTGGCTGCAAATGGAGCTTCATTTGAGGAGGATGCATATTTACAAGCCATTCAAATAAAATCCGAATGGTGGCAAAAGAAAATATCCCTTTTCCCTGCTTTTTATCATTTTAGAAATATTGCATATACCCCGGATGGTAGTGCCAATTTTGATGTCGATTATAATATATTTCATCTTGGAAGTAGATTTAAACTCCTATCTAAACCTTTGCTCTTTTTAGAATTAGATTTTCTACAAAATATCGAGAATTATGATTTGGATTCAATTCCAAGCCCACTACAAAATCAGAGACAAGGAATAATTGCGGCTATTTCTGTAGGTGAATTAAAAAATAAAGGCAATTGGTTCTTTAAACTAACTTACACCCAATTGGAAAGGTTTTCTGCAGTTGATTATCTCGCGCAAAATGATTGGGCTAGATGGGATTATAGCAATCTAGCTTCCCCTGATGGAAGACTAACTAATATGGAAGGAATTGAATTTGTTAGTTCTTTTTTGGTAGAGAAGAACCTTAAACTAACGATGAAATATTATTGGGTCGATCAATTGATTGCCACTGGGGTAAAAAGAGAGACCAACCAAAGAATCCGATTCGATTTGGACATCAATTTTTAAGCGATATCCTATACCTGCTTACTTCATAACTGTGGATATCTTGTTCTTAATTCCATTACTTCGGATGTGTTTTATTTATTACTTCATTTTAATTTTATAGCATATTTAAAGTAGAATTATCCATGCAGCAATACCACGATTTACTGTCCAGAATATTACAAGAAGGAGTAAAAAAAGAAGATCGAACAGGAACTGGGACCATTAGCGTATTTGGTCATCAGATGCGTTTTGATCTTTCCGAAGGATTTCCTGCCATCACAACCAAGAAATTACATCTTAGGTCTATAATCCATGAATTATTATGGTTTTTGAGTGGAGACACCAATATCAAATATTTGAAAGATAATGGTGTAAGTATTTGGGACGAGTGGGCAGATGAAAGCGGAAACTTAGGACCTGTTTATGGCTCTCAATGGAGATCTTGGCCTACTCCAGATGGAAAGCATATTGATCAAATCACTAATGTGGTCAATCAACTTAAAAACAATCCAGACTCAAGAAGAATAATTGTAAGTGCTTGGAATGTTTCAGAAATTGAGAACATGGCACTCCCTCCTTGTCATGCGTTTTTTCAATTTTATGTTGCTGAAGGCAAATTGTCCTGCCAACTTTACCAAAGAAGTGCAGACACTTTTTTAGGTGTTCCCTTTAATATTGCTTCCTATGCGTTGCTTAACATGATGATGGCCCAAGTTTGCAATTTAGAAGTTGGTGATTTTGTGCACACCTTGGGAGATGCCCACTTATACTCCAACCATATCGAACAAGCAGAAATTCAACTTTCTAGAGAATTTAGGCAATTACCTACGATGAAAATAAACCCAGATGTGCATAATATATTCGATTTTAAGTATGAAGACTTTATGCTCGAAAATTACGATCCACATCCACATATAAAGGCTGCCGTAGCAGTATAAATATGCAAATCTCATTAATTGTAGCTGCGTCTGAAAACAATGTTATTGGTGTAAATAACGACCTTCCTTGGAGGTTAAGAGAGGATATGAAGTTCTTTGTTAAAACGACTACAGGACATCATATTTTAATGGGTAGAAAAAATTTAGAATCCTTTGGTAAAGCATTACCCAATAGAACAAACCTGCTTTTAACCAGAAATAAAAAATACAAATTTGAAGGAATTGAAATATTTCATGAATTGGAGGAAGCAATTGATTTCGCAAGACAAAATGGAGAAGAAGAACTGATTGTTATAGGTGGAGGTGAAATCTATAAGCAAACATTACCATTAAGCGATAAAATTTATCTTACTAGGGTACATACCAATATTGAAGGAGATGTTTACTTCCCTGAACTTCGAAAAGACAATTGGTTATTAATCTCTGAATCTAATCATTCCAAAGATGAGAGAAACCAATACGACTTTACTATACAAGTTTATAAGAGAAAGGAGACCTAGGAGGCTACTTTAAGCTGCTTTAGAGAGGACTTATTAAACCTTTCTTTCGCATAATTAAGATTTATCCTCAATTTTTCGATGACTTCTTTGGTAGGAACCTCAAACATATGTTCCAATAATATTGCTTCGCAAATGGATCTCAATCCTCTTGCTCCTAAATTGTACTCTATAGCTTTATCTACAATGAAGTCGAATACCTCTTTATCAAAACTCAATTCTATGCTGTCCATTTCAAAGAGAGCAACAAATTGCTTGATAATTGCATTTTTTGGTTCTGTCAATATCCTTTTTAACGCAATCTTATCCAAAGGATTCAAATGAGTAATAACAGGAATCCTTCCGATTAATTCCGGAATTAATCCGAAAGACCTTATATCTGTAGGAGTAATGTATTTCAATAGGTTTTTATCCTTAACCAATTCATTATCCTCTTGCGTTTTAAAACCAATTGCATTGGTATTTAATCGTTTAGAGATTAACTTATCTACTCCAGCAAAAGCACCTCCACAGATAAACAAAATATTTTGAGTGTTGATAGAAATCATCTTTTGCTCTGGATGTTTTCTTCCACCCTGAGGAGGAACACTTACAGTAGCACCTTCTAACAATTTTAGCAAGGCCTGTTGTACACCTTCACCGGAAACATCTCGAGTTATTGAGGGATTATCTCCTTTTCTAGCAATCTTATCTATTTCATCAATAAATACAATGCCTTTCTCTGCTTTAGAAACATTGTAGTCCGAAGCTTGTAATAATCTTGATAAGATACTCTCGACATCTTCACCTACATATCCTGCTTCTGTTAAAACAGTAGCGTCTGCGATACAAAAAGGAACATTTAAAAGCTTTGCAATTGTCTTGGCAAGTAAAGTTTTTCCTGTACCAGTCTCGCCTACTAACAATACATTGGACTTTTCAATTTCAATTCCAGGAGTCAAGCTACTTTTAGCCACCCGTTTGTAGTGATTATAAACAGCAACGGATAAAACCATTTTTGCTTCATCTTGACCAATTACATACTCATCTAAGTACTGCTTGATCTCAACTGGTTTGTGAATAGTAATATTTAAATCAGAAGAATTTGGTTTAACTTCCTCCTTTACTATCTCACCCGCTTGTACTATACAATTATCACAGATATGACCAGATATACCAGCAATTAAAACATTGGTATCCTTTTTATCTCTACCACAAAATGAACAATGTACTTTGTCTTTTTCTCGCATGACTATTTTATAGGCAGTACAAATTTAAGCAAATTGCAATATTATTTTTTTGCAAGTACTTCATCTATCATACCATAGGCTTTCGCTTCCTCTGATGACATCCAATAATCTCTATCTGAATCTTCCTCTACTTTCTTAAAATCTTGTTTGGAGTGCTTGGCAATTATCTCATACAATTCTTTCTTCATTTTAAGCACTTCTTTAACCGCAATCTCCATATCTGAAGCTTGTCCTTGCGCACCACTCATGGGCTGGTGTATCATCACTCTGGAGTGAGGCAAAGCCGTTCTTTTACCCTCAGCACCAGCACATAATAATACTGCACCCATAGAGGCGGCCATGCCAGTACAGATAGTAGCTACATCAGGAGAAATATATTGCATGGTATCATAAATACCCAATCCTGCATATACACCTCCTCCTGGAGAATTCAAATAAATTTGGATGTCTTTTTTAGCATCAGCAGATTCTAAGAATAACAATTGCGCTTGAATAATATTCGCGACTTGGTCATTTATTCCTGTACCCAAGAAGATAATTCTGTCCATCATTAATCTTGAGAATACATCCATTTGTGCAACATTAAGCTGTCTTTCTTCAATGATATAGGGAGTAATTGAAGATTCCATGTAGTTTTCTACATGCATACTATTTATGCCATGGTGCTTTGTTGCGTACGTTTTAAATTCTTTACCGAAATTCATAATCTAATACTTGTTATCTTTTCTTTTTTTCCGCCAATTTAAGGAATTCATCATAGCTAATTTCTTTCTCCTTTACTTTTACCTTCTCCTTGTATAAATCCCTCATCTTTAATTGATAAAGCTGATCATATAATCTTCTTGCTTCATCTTGATTTTCCAACACTCTTTTGGCAGTATCTTCTAACTCATTTTCGTCCATCATATTTTGTCCCATTCCAGATAGTTGTTGACGAACCATTCCTTTGGTATACTCAACAACTTCTTCCTTCTCAACTTTTATGTTGTGGTCTCGAATAAGTTTATTCTCAATCAGTTGCCACTTTATTCCTTCTGCATATTGCTCATATTCTTCCTCCAATTGCTCTTTAGTTAATGGCTTTTCATTGGCGGTCATTAACCATCTTTTCATAAAATCATCTGGCAATTGAAGTTTTGCTTTCTTCATCAAATGGTCCTGTACCTCTCTTTCAAAAAGTTGCTCTGCATTTTGCTCAAAATTTTTATTCATCTCCTCTCTTATCCTTTCAACCATCTCCTCTTTGGACTTTACAACCTCTTTGCCGTAAATGCGATCAAAAAATTCTTGGTTCAATTCAGCAGCCTCCATTCGATTAATTTTTTCAATAGCATATAAAAATTCAGTGTTTTTATAAGCATCGATCTCCTCTTTTTCAATACCCAACCAAGCCGCAACATATTGCTCACCAGCCATACCAACAGGCTTTAATTTTACTTCATCTCCAACTTTTTTTCCAAGAAACAACTTTTGATCCTTGGCTTTATTTAAGATACGAATATTAAGCACAGTACCGTTGGTAATTCCATCTTCCTTTATCTGCCCTTTTTCTAATTCCTGAAACTTACCATACAACATATCTTCTTCTTCAGCAGCATCCACATCTTTCATTTTACCATATTGTTTGGCAATTTCTTCAATCTGCTCATCCACCATCTTATCTGCTACTTTGATCTTGTATTTTTGGATCTTGTCTTTTTCCGAAAGTTCAGCCTTTACTTCTGGTGCAATTCCAAGTTCATAAGTAAAATCAAACTCTTTTTGAGTTTCCCAGTCTATTTTATCTTCTGATTCCTTCGGTAATGGGTTGCCTAATATGTTCAACTTCTCCGCACCTATGTAATCATATAACTTATCTGATAATAACTTATTGATCTCATCTACCAAGATATTAGGTCCAACCATTTTCTTCACCATTCCCATAGGTACCATTCCCTTTCGAAACCCTGGCAAGTTAGCCTGTTTTCTATATTTTTTTAATGCTTCATCTACTCTACCTTTATAATCATCTTCTTTGATTTTGATGGTGATTTCTGCATTTAGTTTGTCGATGTCTTTTTTAATAACTTCCATAAATTGATCTTTATTTAAAAAAAATGGCGTAAGACTTATAGTCTTACACCACTTTGCTGGTGCGGATGGAGGGACTCGAACCCACACGCCGTGAAGCACTAGATCCTAAGTCTAGCGTGTCTACCAATTTCACCACATCCGCTTTACTGTTCATGAATTCTGCTAGAACAAGCCCTTAAAAAGGGAGCGCAAAAGTACATAAAATAACCAATCAATAAGTTAAATTCACTGGAATTAATGCTTCAATAAATCCTTTATTTTGCAGGATTAAAAGCAAAATTTATGATCGTAAATCCAGATGAAGTTTCTTTAGGAAAGTTGCACAATCATATGTTAAGCAGTATTGGACCAAGACCAATAGCATTTGCATCTACAATTGATAAAGCAGGAAATCGAAATTTAAGTCCATTTAGCTATTTCAATGTATTTAGTACTCGACCACCAATCGCAATATTTTCACCGGCCAAAAGTGGAAGAACAAACACCCAAAAGAATACATACGAAAATGCGAAAGAAACCATGGAGGTTGTTATCAATGTAGTTACTCATTCCATAGTTCAGCAAATGTCGTTGTCGAGCACAGCTTATGAGAAAGGAGTTGATGAATTTGTTAAATCTGGCTTAACTCCTATCGAATCTGATCTAGTGAAACCATTTAGAGTAAAAGAATCACCTATTAATTTAGAATGTAAGGTTAGAGAAATTGTTGAATTGGGTGATGAAGGAGGATCTGGAAATCTGATTATTTGCGAAATCCTAAGAATTCATATTGATGATAATGTTTTGGATGAGGATGGTAGCATAGATCAAAGAAGAATAGATTTGGTTGGAAGAATGGGTGGTGATTATTACGTAAGAGCAAATGGCGAGGCGCTTTTCACTGTCCCAAAACCTGTGCGAAACCTTGGGATTGGTGTTGATCAAATCCCCAACAACATTAAAGAGGAGAAAGCATTCAGTGGAAATGATTTAGGAATGCTAGGAAACATTGAAGAAATACCTTCTGAAGAAAATATTAATGCATTCGCAACAGAGGAAAATGTCGGCAACTCTTGGGAAGAAAAAGTTACCATTGCTAAACGACATTTGAATCAACAAGACATTGATTCTGCCTGGAAAGTGCTACTAAGTAAATAAAAAAAGGCCACTCTTATAACAGTGGCCTTTTTTTATTTATGCAAGGTGTATTCACTACTCCTTTTCTTCTTTCTTATCAAATTTTTTGTACCTGTTTCTAAACTTATCTACACGCCCAGCGGTATCAACTAATTTCATTTTACCAGTGTAGAAAGGATGAGAGGTATGTGAAATTTCTAATTTCACCAAAGGATATTCATTACCATCTTCCCACTTAACCGTTTCTTTAGATGGAGCTGTAGATTTAGTCAAAAAAGAATAGTCGTTTGACATGTCTTTGAAAACTACCATTCTATAATCTTCCGGATGGATTTCCTTTTTCATTTTTATCGCCTTAAAAAATTGGAGCGCAAATATACTACTTTAATTCATGCACAATAAAATATTGGTCAATTAATTTAACCTTAATATCCTATTAAGAATAGCCTAACAAGAAGACTTATTCTATTCCTTTATTTTGCAAGCGTTTCTCGTATTAAATTTGCAATTTTGAGCAATAATTAAGATCTATTCCATGTCAAAAGTTCACAATTTTAGTGCAGGACCGTGCATTCTACCACAAGAAGTTCTTAAAGAAGCTTCTGAAAGCGTAATTAATTTTAACAACCTAAACCTTTCTTTGATTGAAATCTCGCATCGATCTAAGGATTTCATTGAGGTAATGGAAAATGCTCGCTCTTTGGTTAAAGAGTTATTGAATGTACCTGAGGGTTATCAGGTATTGTTCTTACAGGGAGGCGCCAGTTTAGGCTTTTTAAAAACTGCTTATAACTTTCTTCCAAAAGGGGAAACTGCTGCATACATTAATACTGGTGCCTGGTCTACTAAAGCAATTGAAGAGGCAAATAAAGTCGGGAACGCGAATGTTATCGCAAGTAGCGAGGACAAAAATTTCAATTACATCCCTAAGGGCTTTGGTATTCCATCAGATACGAAATATTTACACTTCACCTCAAATAACACCATATTTGGAACACAGTTTAAAAGATATCCTGTAAGCCGAATCCCAATGATTTGCGATATGTCTTCGGATATATTCAGTCAGGAAATTGAAGTTGGGAAATTTGACATGATTTATGCTGGAGCCCAAAAGAATATGGGACCAGCAGGTACAACATTGTTTATTGTAAAAGAAAGCGCTTTAGGAAAGACTGGCAATGAAATTCCTACCATGTTAGATCTACAGACACACATCAAAAAAGAATCGATGTTTAATACACCTCCTGTTTTTCCTATTTATGTTAGCATGCTAACTCTGCAATGGTTGAAGAAAAATGGTGGTGTTCCATGGATTCAAAAAATCAATGAAGACAAAGCAAATTTATTGTATAGTGAGATTGACAGAAACGGCTTATTTAAAGGAGTTACAGCGACTGAAGATCGGTCCAATATGAATGCAACATTTGTTTTGGAGAATGAAGATTTAAAAGAGGAATTCAATCAAATGTGGAAAGATGCAAACATTAGTGGAATTAATGGCCACAGATCTGTAGGAGGATATAGAGCCTCCATGTATAATGCACTTCCATTAGAAAGTGTGCAAGCGCTAGTAGATGTAATGAAAGAATTTGAAAGAACTAAAGGATAAATTATGAAGATTTTAGCGAATGATGGCCTTTCTGCCTCAGGAATAGAGGCATTAGAAAAAGAAGGATTTACCGTTGTAACAGATAAAGTAGAACAAGAGCAGCTAGTAGATGCCATTAATATGGAAGGCTATGAGGTCCTGTTGGTTCGTTCTGCTACCAAAGTAAGAACAGATATTATAGATGGATGTCCGGGATTAAAAATGATTGGCAGAGGCGGCGTAGGCATGGATAATATTGATGTTGAATATGCAAGAAATAAGGGCATTGAGGTATTTAATACTCCTGCAGCTTCATCACAATCAGTTGCTGAGTTGGTTATGGCCCATTTATTTGGAGCAGTAAGATTCTTACATGACTCCAATCGACTAATGCCTAATGCAAGTTCTGATGTTTTCAAAACATTAAAAAAGAAATACGCTGGTGGCATAGAGTTAAGAGGAAAAACAATTGGCATAATAGGATTTGGTAGGATTGGTAGATCAGTTGCCTCTTATGCACTGGGTTGCGGAATGCAGGTATTGGCTCATGACAGATCTGGAGAATCATTTGAATTGCAATTAAATATTGCCGACCAATCACTTACTGTGAAACTAAATAACACCAGTAAAGATGACTTATTAAGACTATCTGATTTTATCAGCTTGCATGTTCCTGGCAGCGATAAGGCAGTTATTGGCGAATCTGAATTAGCCATTATGAAAGATGGAGCAGTGATCGTAAATGCTGCCAGAGGTGGTAGTGTAGATGAAGATGCCTTAATGAATGCTTTAGACAGTGGCAAATTAGCACATGTAGGATTAGATGTTTTCGAAAATGAACCAAGCCCAAGAGAAGATATCTTATCGCATACTGGAATTTCATTAAGTCCACATATTGGAGCAGCAACCAAAGAAGCACAAAATCGGATTGGCACTGAGATCGCAGAGATCATTATTAATTACTATAAGGTAAAAGCCTAAGTTGTGCTGCTAATTAGATACTAGAAGAATATAGCAATCTTCTTAATTTCGCTTAAAATTTATTGAATTGGCAGACGTTCGACCTTTTAAAGCGATTAGACCGGCAAAAGACATGGTTCATTTGGTGGCTTCACGATCTTATGTGAGCTATTCTACGGATGCATTGCGTTCCAAATTGGATGAGAATCCCTTTACCTTTTTGCACATTCTAAACCCAGAATATAATCAAGAGATTCAAAGCAAGTCAAATTCTGTAGAGCGTTTTGAGAAAGTAAAAGAGAAGTTTGGTGAATTTGTTCGGGCCAAAATTTTGATTCATGATCAAAATGATAGCTTCTACATTTATCGTCAAATTAAGGAGGGGCATCATTATATTGGCATAATTGCTTGTGCCAGTGTTGAAGATTATTATGCGGACATCATCAAAAAGCATGAAGCCACAATAACACAAAGGGAAAAGGTATTTAAAGACTATCTTAAAACAGTAGAAATCAATGCAGAACCTGTGTGCTTTACCTATCCCAACCACGCAGAAATTGATGCCATTACCGAAGATAAAATAAAAGATGTTCCTGAATACGACTTTACTACTACCAATAGAGTAAGACACACTTTTTGGTGTATCAATAATCCAGATACCATTCACTCTTTGAAGAATTACTTTGGTGAGATTTCATCCATTTATATAGCTGATGGTCATCATCGTTCAGCATCTTCCGCTTTACTGGGGAAAGAACTTAAAGAAGCAAATCCAAATCACAATGGCTCTGAAGGTTACAATTATTTTATGGGCTACTTTGTTCCTGAAAGCAATCTTAAAGTTTTTGAATTCAACCGATTGGTAACTACCTTGGGCGGTTATTCCACAAATGACTTTTTGACCGAAATCCAAAGGGATTTTAATTTATCAGATGCAAAAGAGGAAAACTTTAAACCTCAGAAATGTCATGAAATTGGAATGTATTTGGATGGAAACTGGTACTGTTTGGAACCAAAGGAAACCATTCTCCTGCCTAATGATCCTGTTAATTGTTTAGATGTTTCAATCCTTACCAATCATATTCTTGCTCCAATTTTGGGAATAAGTGATTTGAAAACCGATGATCGCATCTACTTTAAAGGTGGATTGGAAGGAATAAATGCATTGAAAGAGGATGTAGATATTGGCAAGGCCAAAATTGCATTTGCACACTATCCTGTGAGTGTAGAAGAGCTAAAAACGATTTCTGACAGAGGAGAAATTATGCCACCAAAAAGTACTTGGGTTGAGCCAAAATTGAGAAGTGGATTAAGTATCTATTCTACAAAATAGTAATATGGCTATTGTTGAAAACCTGAGAAAATTCCAAGAGGAATTGGGAGAAAATATAAGCTTAGTCGCGGTATCAAAAACCAAACCTACTAGTGATATACAATTGGCATACGAAAGTGGGCATCGTGATTTTGGTGAGAACAAAGTGCAGGAACTACAAGCCAAAGCTGATATACTTCCAAAAGATATTAAATGGCACATGATTGGACACTTACAATCCAATAAAGTAAAATATATTGCTCCATTCGTAAGTTTAATCCATGGCGTTGACAAATTGAAACTTCTAGCAGAAATCAATAAACGGGCTTCTCAACATAATCGAGTGATTGATGTATTACTTCAAGTTCATATTGCTGAAGAAGAAAATAAATTTGGATTAAACCAAGAAGAATTAATTGATATCCTCGAATCGACCCCCTTTAGCGAAATGAAGAATATAAAAGTTAGAGGATTAATGGGTATGGCAACAAATACAGATAATCAAAATCAGATTAGAAAAGAATTTGAAGGATTGAAATCCTATTTTGATCAAATCCGAAATAAATATTTTGAGGATAATTTGGGCTTCGACATTTTGAGCATGGGCATGAGTGGAGATTATAGAATAGCAATAGAAAGTGGGTCTAATATGGTGAGAATAGGAAGTTCCATCTTTGGATCAAGATCCTATACTTAGGGGTTTTCATATAAATTAAATTTGAGTTATGGAAAAGCTTACGACGGTTGAAAAAGAGATTATTAAAGATTTAAAAGCAAGTGATTCTAAGATTGTATTGCAGGCTTTAAAAAAGAGCAGAAAGGAAGGAAGTGCAATGGTTTTTCAGGCCATTCTAGATGTGTTAAAGGACACAGATGAGCCATTGGTTGAGTCGGCAATTATTGAATTCTTGTATGACCTAAAAGACGAAACTTCTATTCCAATATTGATACAAGCAATAGAAAATGAAGCGTTTGAATACTATAGCAGTTTCTTGATTGCAGCTTTTTGGCAATCTGCAATTGATGGTTCTGATCATATTCAACTATTTGTAAAGAAAGCAATTGAAAGTGACTATATGACTGCTCTAGAAGCATTAACTGTAGTAGAAAATTTCGACAGCACATTTGATGAACAATTATTGGACGAATGCAAGACCGATTTAAGTATTGCAATTGATGAGGAAGAAGATGAAGATAAAAAATCATTGCTAGAAAGCTTACATGATGTTATCCAAAACTTGGCCATAGAAGGAGAATAATGAAAGAATACGACTACGAAAACTTAAGGCAGAAATTGGATGATAATGAAGAATGGCCTAGGGTCTATTTCTTTAAATTCATTATTCCATCAGACAATCAGAAACTAGCATTGGTAGAAGCTTTGTTTGGCAATGAAGCTGAAGTCAGAATAAAACAATCCAACAAAGGAAACTACCTCAGCATTAGCGCCAAGGAATTGATGTTAGACTCAGAAAGTGTGATTGCTCGATACAAAAAGGCAAGAGAGATTGATGGATTGATTGCTTTATAAATACCTAAATATTATTCTACTTTAGCCTTTAAGGGATGCCTTAATCCTTCCATTCTGCTAATTCTTGCACGTATTGACCCAACTAAAATTGGTGTTTCAATCAATAGTGGTATTTTATTTTTATCATCAGTTACCCAAACGGTCATGTCTTCTCCAGCATTAAAAATGGAACCTTCAATTAACAGGGGTGAAAAGACTATACAATTAAATGTGCCTACATCTTTAACTTTTAGCTCTTCCCTACCCTTGAAACGAATATAGGTGTCGTGCATCTCATTGTCAATAAAGATGCGAATGGCAAATTTTTGGTCTTTGAGAGCATTCGTAAAATCAATATTTCGGGCATAATAAATCATACTCAAAACATCATAGGTACATTTTTTAATCTCTACTTTGTCCTTTACAAATTCTTCATCTTCATCCAGTTGCCGATTGGTATAAACCATTTTTTCTTGATGATTAAATCGATAATACTCTCGAATGTGATCTCGACCTTCATTTACTTTCCGATTAAATTCAAGAGGAATTAAGTTATCCGTCTTGCTAAAGGCTTCGTAATGATCCCGCACTTTATATATCCAATCGTATTTTTTAAAGGTGGTACCATAACTATTAAAATGGAAGAGAGTCTCTCCTTTTTTTCTAATGGAATCCGCTTTAAAATAGACTTCTCCAGCTCCTACCCAGAAACCTGCCAGATGATAATAGATGGTGTAGTCAATGCGTTCGCCAAATTGGAAAGCGCTGTTTTTCAATTCACAATTCTGGCCTAAAACCTTAAAATTAATCCAAAACAGCACAAATAAAGTTATGAGAATCCTGTAACCATTCATACTTAACATGCGTCAAATTAACGAAAAGGACTTTAGCCTATGATTAATATTTCTTATCTTTAGTTAGATTTGCTAAAGAATGGACTTTAAACTCCAGACGGAATACATTGAATTAATAAAGTTGTTAAAAGTGTCAGGAATTGCAGAAAGTGGAGGAATGGCAAAAGAAATGGTAGTTAATGGGGAGGTACTTTGGAATGGCAAAGTTGATAAAAGGAAAAGATTAAAGGTTAGAAAAGGTGATCAAATTAGAGTTAGAGAATCTATTATCCATGTACAGTAAAAGATATTTTAAAAGTATTATATACACCCTTTTGACGGTGTTATTTGCTGGTATAAACCTGCAAATGATTGCACAAACAAATGCCGCAAACTCTCAAAATGTTGAAGAAATAGTCTCTCCGGTCAAGAATGCGCTTATTAAGTCCAATGACACTTCTGATGTAATCATCAAAATAAGAAACCAAGGACCTAACTTTATTCTTGCCAGTGACGTAATGGAAATTAATCTATCAATTGATTTAGAAAGCACCGGCACAATTTTTAGTGTGGATACAAGCATTATTGTTGGAAAGTTGTTGTTAAAAGATGACTTTGTCAATTTCAAAATACTAAATGACTATCAATTTACCCAAGACGATAATTACCAAATATGTGCAAGTGTGGGAGGGACAAGAGCCTACCCAATCAATGAAAATAAATTCAATAGTGCCTGCACTCCTTTTTCTGTTGGAATTAGAGAAGTAAATGTTGAAGTAAAAGATGTTTATTTCAGCAATGGCAAACTTTTCTTCAATTTGAAAAACATTCCTAATGCCAACATGGAGATTTACGATATGACTGGCAAACTACTACTGGAAAAAGGAATAAAGGCGAGTGATCAGTTTATCAACTTTGATGCTAGTTCAAAAGGATTTTATTTTATCAAGGTTTATAATCGAAGACTATCTACTACAGCAGTTGCCAAATTTGCGGTAAACTAAATTTCAATACAATAAATATTTACTCACTCTTTTGAATTGCTTATCACTCCAGTTCTGATTAGCAACATAATTCATTATGTCTTTCTTATATTTTTCTTTTGCGTAAAAGAAATCTATAGTTTCTGCAACTGGGCCCCTTAGCCTATTATTGAAACTCAATAGGCCATCAAATAGATTGCCAATTGCATCCTCATTTATTTCTTCTAAATCTTCAAGTGCATTGCAAGCATTAATTCGTGTTAAAAACTCAAAGGATTTAGAAGTATAATCTACAATTTGTTCAAAATACTCTTGTTTGCCTTCTAATCTATAAGCATGCTTTAGCCACTTTATTCGAATATTATGCGAACTATTACCTATCATTTCTTGAGTTAGTTCCAAATAGGTAGATAAATATTGAGGTTGAAAGAAAGCCAATAAGTCCAATGCTTTTTCCCTTATTGCGTAAGAGTCATCATTCAAAAGTTTGCGATATTGAGGTTCCAATGTGTTTGAAATCCGAATGGTTTGATCCAAGACAGTCTTCCTGACTTCTGCATCTTTACTTTGCAAGCCCTTAACGATTAAGTTTTCACTATAACCATCCATTCTAGGAAGTATAGTTTTGATTATTTCTCCCTTGATTGCAAAGAATTCTTCCGCTTCAAAACGTTCCATCAAGAATTCCGTTTTATTTTCAAATTCAAGCAAACATAAAGCAGCTATTGCATCATAACGATCAATCATATGTTTGGCGTTAATTGCCTGGCTCATTAACATGCTGCTAGATTTTGGAAAATCAATTTGCTTCATAATTTGACTATTGGGGTCAAACAAAACATAATCCACTTTCTTATTTGCCTCATTCTTAAATGAAATATATTGGGACTCTTCTTCTATCCAGTGTTGCTTTCGATCCATGCTTCCATCCGCATAATAAACTTCAAACCAAATTGGCATCTTAAATAAACCCAGCAAATCATTTCTTTGATGCACTTGTTTCACTTCGAAAACAGTTTCCTCAGAATATTCCTTAAGCTCTATTTCATAATGAGGCTCACCTCCTTTATAAATCCATTGTTCCCAAAACCAATTTAAAGACAAACCCAATCGTTCGTGAAATGCAACCAAAAGATCATCGCTATCCACATTAGCATAAGCATGTTTCTTTAAATAGTATTTTATGGCTGCATTGAATTGATCTTTACCAACAATGTATTTTAACATTTCTAATACATAGGCCCCTTTAGGGTAATGCCGCACAGTTCCAGCTTCGCTATGACCAACTCCCTTTAAGTTTTTATGACTTTCCTCCAATGCTTGTACAGTATAAGTTCTTCTATTCCAATTGAAAAAATCCTCACCAAAGGCTTCTTTCTGATACATTAAATCATAATGAGTTGCGAAACTTTCTTGCAGCCAATGGTGGGCAGCAGATCTTGCAGTCACCATATCTCCAAACCATTGATGCGCCAATTCATGCGCATTAACTCGAATATAATTTCTGTCTAAATAAGCAGATTCATCTACTAAATAGAAATCTCCAAATATGGTCGCAGTTGTATTCTCCATGGCTCCATACATAAAATCCTGAACAGGGATTTGAGAATAACTTTCCCAAGGGTAAGGCAAGCCTATTTCCTTTTCAAAAAAATCGAACATTTCTTTAGAAAGTCTGTACGTAGGTTCTAATTGATCCTGCCTATCTGGATAATAATAAAAATGCATTGGGACTTTACTGCTGGATTTAATGCTTTCAATAGCATAATTTCCAATTCCTAACATGATCAAATAGGGAGCATGGGGTTTACTCATTTTATAATGCCATACTTTCTTCCCATCTTTCGAACTCTTTTCTTTTAATTTCTCCCCATTAGATAATACTTGATAACCTTCATCAAAGTGAACAATCATTTCAGTGGTCATCTGATCATTTCTTTCATCATACATCGGAATCCAATGTCTGTTGTCAATGCCTTGCCCTTGTGTCCAAATTTGTTTGCGGCTTCTTCCACTTTCATCATCCCATCCAATAAAATATAAACCTTTATTGGGATTAGCCTCATACTTTATGGATAATTTGTGGCTTTCCCCCCATTCTAGCGGATCGGGAAATAGAAGAGTTATACCCCTTTGGCCTAGTTTATATTTAACTGGCATTCCATCCAACTTAACTTCTATGTATTTCATGCGAATACCATCCAAATACAAACTATCAATACTTTGTTGAAGCACTTCAAAATCTTCTTCTACATATCCAAGCACTAATTTCTGTTCTGGCTTAAATGAAACTTCCAATTTGAGGTGCTTAAAATCAACTGACCTTTCCCTAGGAACTAGACCTTTATCTTGCAGATATGTGCGTGTGTCTTGCGCAAATCCCAATTGCATCAACAATAGGAGAAAGAGAATAGAACTATATTTCATCATGATAATAGGCTTTTACTGTATCTCTTAAATTGTAATTCGAACTCATTACTTCTCCGTAAGCTCCAACAGTTCGAATGGCAATGGTATCTCCCCTTTTTGTCTCAGTCAATTCAACTGCCTTTCCAAAACAATCCGAAGACTCGCATACAGGTCCCACAACATCATAAGGAAATTGCTGGTCTTCATTTCTATTACTTATATTTTCAATGTGATGAGAAGATTGATAAAGTGCAGGTCGAATCAACTCTGTCATTCCAGCATCCACAATCGCAAAATTAGTTTTGACACCTTTTTTAATAAATAAAACTTTGGAAATTAGTGCAGCGCATTGAGCTACTATGGCTCTTCCCAGTTCGAAATGAAGTTCTTGTTGCGGCAATAATTCTACAAAAGATTTGAATATATCAAAGAATGCTTTAAAGTCTGGAACTATCTCCAAATCTGGATTATCATAATTAACTCCTAATCCTCCTCCTACATTGATGTGCTCTAAATTATAAGATCTGTCTACAAATTCCTTTTGCAGTTGATTAACTCTATTGCATAAATTTTTAAATACACTTAAATCTCTCACTTGAGAACCAATATGAAAATGTATTCCTTTTAAGTCAATGAATTCTAGTGAACTTAAAAGCTCAAACAAACGACTTAACTCCCAATAATTTATACCAAACTTGTTCTCTTCTAAACCTGTAGTAATGTACTTATGGGTGTTGGGATTTACATTGGGATTTAAGCGAATTGCAACCTTGGCCTTTTTATTTAAACCAGATGCAATTTCATCAATCACTTTAAGTTCAGCTAAAGATTCTACATTTAGCGAAAACAAGTCATTATTAATTGCAAATGCAATTTCTTCATCAGTCTTACCTACTCCTGCAAAAGCAATTTCTGAGGGATTGAATCCAATGTCTAATGTTTTTTTAACTTCATTTCCACTAACGCAATCCACGCCAAGTTCATGATTCAGTACTTGTTTCAAAATTCTATCATTAGAATTTGCTTTTACAGCATAATGGACCTCAAAAGGGAATCCCTTAATTTCAGATTGGACAGCTCTTAAAGTTTGATCCAATATTTTAAGATCATAATAGTAAAAGGGAGTCTTTATCCCTTCTAATTTTTCAATTAAAGAATTAGAAAAGAAGGCCATTAATTAAATAGTAGATTTAAATTTTGCAATGCTTGCTCTTTATCTGAAGTCTTAACCAATAGGGAGATGTTATGATTACTACCTCCATAGGATATCATTCTAATTGGAATATTTCTTAATGCTTTAAGCACTTCGACTGCAATTCCTTTATCTTTCTCTCTAAAATCTCCTACTACACATATGATAGACTGTTCTTTGTCTATCTGTACCTGTCCATACTTTTCTAATTCCTTTACAATTGATGATAAATTGCGTTGATCGTCTATAGTTACAGAGACAGCAACTTCAGAAGTTGTTATCATATCAATAGAAGTTTTATACAATTCGAAAATCTCAAAAACCTTTCTCAAAAATCCATAAGCCAGAAGCATTCTACCAGATTTGATCTTAATAGCAGTTAAACCATCCTTAGCTGCTATAGATTTTATTCCTGCCGAATTGGATATAGAAGTAATTAATGTTCCTTCGCTTTCTGGATTCAAAGTACTTTTTAGACGTACCGGGATGTTAGCTGTTTTTGCTGGAAGCACACTAGAAGGATGTAAAATCTTAGCTCCGAAATATGCAAGTTCAGCAGCCTCATCAAATGTCAATGACTCAATTGGTTTTGTTTCACTTACAATACGAGGATCATTATTATGCATACCATCTATATCCGTCCAAATCTGAATCTCATCTGCTTGAATAGCTACTCCTATTAACGAAGCTGTATAATCGCTACCCCCTCTTTTTAGGTTATCAATTTCTCCATATACATTTCGACAAATAAATCCTTGAGTAACAAATACCTTTGATTTATGATCTTCCCCAATTAATCGGTTTAGATTCTCTTTGATATAATAGTGATCTGGTTCCAAATCTTTGTCAATACGCATGAACTGCAAAGCCGGCAACAATTTACTTTGGACACCATTCTCTTCTAACAACATCTGAAATAATGCAGTTGAAATTAGTTCACCTTGTGCCAATACCGCTTTTTCCTCATGAATCGTAAAAGAATCTTGCGTGAAGCTTAATAAGTAATCAAAATGGGAGTCGATCATCTCCCTAGATTTGAGCTGGTATTCTTCTGTATTAAATAATTGGTTGCTAATTTTTTCATATTTGGAACGAAGCCCATCAATTAATTCGGCAGCTAATCCATTCTTTTTTTCGAATAAATAATTGGCTATTTCAACTAAACTGTTGGTAGTTCCTGACATTGCTGACAATACAACAATTTTAGGTTCACCATTGTCTATTAGTTTGGCAACTATCTTTAATCGTTCAACAGTACCGACTGATGTACCACCAAATTTTAAAACTTTCATACCATCTGTGTAAAAGGGGCACAAAGATATTAAAAGCCCAATGCTCTACATTAAGTTTTATTAAGGATTTCGAGACTTTGCTAAAAGCTGCTTGGGTTGCTTTTTTATTAAGTTTGCATGCCAAATTTTCTGCATGTTAAGTCTGCTCAAAAAAGAAATACAATCTTTCCTTGGATCCTTAATCGGATATATTGTAATCATTGTATTTCTCACTATTGTTGGATTAATAGTTTGGGTATTTCCAAGTGGATCTAACATCTTAGAAGGAGGTTATGCGAGCTTAGGTGCACTTTTTACGATTGCACCTTGGGTGTTTCTCTTCTTAATTCCTGCGGTAACAATGCGACTTTTTTCAGATGAGAATAAAAGTGGCACCATGGAGCTCTTGCTTACCAAACCAATTACTGACCTACAGATTATTTTCTCTAAATACTTGGCTGGTTTAATATTGGTCGTTTTCTCTTTATTGCCAACACTTGTTTATTATGCAACAGTATATAATTTAGGTGCACCTATTGGCAATATTGATCATGGTGGCATGTGGGGTTCCTATTTGGGTTTATTGTTTCTTGCTGCGGGATTTGTTGCCATAGGATTATTTTCATCTTCACTTTCAGACAATCAAGTTGTGTCCTTTATCATTGCTGTATTTCTAAGCTTTTTCTTTTATATCGGTTTTGATTTTATCAGTTCACTGGGCTTGTTTGGTGGCTTAGATCTTTTTATCCAAAAATTGGGCATTAATGAGCATTACTCTTCCATGAGTAGAGGTGTAATTGATACTAGAGATGCTTTGTATTTTCTTTCACTAATTGCCCTATTCTTTCTATTGACTAAATTGAAATTAAACGCAAGAAATTGGTGATGAGAAAGAACAAGAGACAGGACATATTAGGTTTTGTTATTGCAATATTGGTGCTTTTTACCATCAATTTCATTGGATCCCAACTATTTCATCGATTCGATCTAACAACAGAAAAAAGATATTCAATCTCTGAGCAAACCAAAGAACTAATTTCAAATCTAGATGATGAGGTATTTGTAACAGTCTATTTGGATGGAGATTTTCCCGCTTCTTTCAAACGATTGCAAAATGAGAGCAAAGAGATGCTCGATGAGTTAAGGGCTTACTCCAATGGAAAAATCAAATTTGATTTTGTGAATCCTTCAGAGAATCCTGACATCAAAGAAAGAGATAGGGTTTATAAAAATCTATATGAAAAAGGGCTAAAACCAACTGATTTAAATATCAAGGATGATGATGGCATTTCTAAAAAAGTGGTTTGGCCAGGAGCACTGATGGCTTACAAAGATGAAGAAGTTGCAATCCAATTATTAAAAAGTCAGGCAGGCGCACCCGCAGAAATAGTATTGAATCAATCGATTGAATTATTAGAATACGAATTCGCTTTTGCCATCAAAAAATTAACCACGCCATTTATTCAGAGAATTGCATTTATTGAAGGCCATGGTGAGTTGAATAAATTTGAAACTGCTGACATAGTAGGAAGTTTAAGGGAATTTTACGATGTACAAAGGGTAAAAATTGATGGCAATATCAATAGCTTAGCGCAAAGAAGGTATATTGATCCTGATAGTACAGAAGCTAGAATTAGCAATTTCTTCGATGCTATAGTTATTGCTTCCCCAGACTCCGCATTTACGGAGAAAGACAAATTCATTATCGATCAATATTTAATGAATGGAGGTAAAATTATTTGGTTAATTGATCAGGTTCAAGTTAGTATGGACTCCCTTCGTTCTAACAACTCCGATAAAGATAGAAATACCACATTAGCCCTTCCAAAACAATTAAATCTTGACGATCAGTTGTTTAATTATGGCATTAGAATCAATAGAGATTTAATCCAGGATTTGCGTGCAGCACCCATACCTGTAGTTAGTGGTCAGTATGGAAATCAAGTTCGCACCGAGTTTTTTCCATGGCCATTCTTTCCATTGTTATTTAGTAAAAATGATCATCCAATCAATAAGAATATGGATGTTGTCAAAGCTGAATTTGCCAGTAGCATAGATTTGGTTGGAGGAAGCGAACTAAAGAAAACCGTAATCCTGTCCACTTCAAACAAAACCAAAACAATTAAATCTCCGGCAAGAGTTAGTCTAAATATGCTTGGAATCGAGCCAAATGAAGATCAGTTCGCGAAAGAAAATGTTCCCATAGGGGTTTTGGTAGAAGGATCTTTCAAATCCATCTATAAAAACAGACTACCTCCAAACATTATGAATTCTAAACAGATTCAATTCAAAGAACAAAGTCCTGAGACTCAACAATTGTTCTTCTCTGATGGCAGTTTGATAAAGAATGATTTCAATGCCAAGACCAATGAATTTTATGCTTTAGGTTTTGATAGATTTACACGACAGGTATATGGCAACAAAGATTTTATGATGCATGCCATCAATTATTTAGTAGACGAATCTGGATTAATCTTGTCTAAGTCTAAAAGTTTTAAGATTAGACAACTTGATAATGAATATATCGAAAAGAACAGATTATTAATTCAAGTCCTAAATACAGCTATACCTATACTTCTGGTAATGCTTATTGGAATTGTTCTATTCTTTATTAGAAAAAGAAAATTTACGCACTAGTATGAAAAACACTGTTGGTATAATCATCCTGCTCATTCTGATTCTCGCTGCGTATTTCATATACGATTCAAATTCGTTAAGCACTTCTGCAGAGAATGATTTTAGAGATTTTGCCATCAAAGATACCGCTCAGATAGATCAAATATTCATGAGCCAACAAAATGGCAATAAAGTATTAATTAGCCGAAGAGATACCAATAAATGGTTGGTTAATCAAAAGTTTGTTGCAAGACCAGATGCAATTGATCTCATTCTCAGAACTGTTAATGATATTAAAATACGCCAGAAAGTATCTGATGCAACTTTTAACCATGTTATTAAAAGGCTTGCTGGTGGTGCTACTAAAGTTGAGATCTTTTTGAAGAATGAAAGCAAACCGCATAAAGTATGGTATATCGGTGATGCAAGCGCAGATAATGAAGGTACTTATATGTTACTGGAGAAAGATGGCATCAAATCCAACAAGCCTTATATTACACATCGATTAATGGAAAAAGGATATTTGGGAAGCAGATTTTTTGTGGATCCAATATTGTGGAGAGACCGAGTCTTGCTTAAAACCAATCCGAAAAACATTAACAGCATCAAGGTGGTTCATCATGCAGATACTTTAACCTCTTTTCTGATTGATAAAATCGCGGAAACCAAGTTCGAAATCACCAACCTAAAATCCGGTGTAAAAACAGAATTAAACCCCAATTTCGGCGTTCAGTATTTCAAACGTTTTTCAGGAATCTTTTATGAATATAGGGATGTAAAAACCCCAAAAGAAGAACTAGACTCTATATTCAGCTCTCCACCTAGAAATGAATTAACACTTACATTTAGTAATCGACAAGAGTGGAAGGTCAAAAATTATTATTTACCGGCTGCTCCAGGTGCCACTGTAAATGACAAACCAATTTGGTTTCATCCGGAACGCATGTATACCTACTGCTCTGACCATGGTGAAGATGCTTATTTTATCGTCCAAAATCTCACATTTGACCCACTAATACCTAGCATTGAAGCATTTAGTTCTTCAACAAATGTTGAAAAGTAATTTTCGATAAACAAATACTGGCTATCGCAAATAATATAAATTTGTTAGCTACTCAAGATAATTTGACGAAATGAAATTTATTGTATCCAGTTCAGTTTTATTGAAAAAACTTCAAACGATAAGTGGTGTTTTAAATACCAATAATTCACTACCAATACTAGATCACTTTTTGTTCGAGATTAGCAAAGATGAAATCAAGGTGACAGTTTCTGATCTGGAGACTACAATGACCACTAATATCCAAGTGGAGTCCAAAGAAGAAGGTGTCATTGCCATACCAGCTAAATTATTATTAGATACGCTTAAATCCCTACCAGATCAACCTTTGACTTTTACTGTAGATCAAGAGAATAAGAACATAGAAATCAGTTCGGATTATGGTAAATATAGATTGAGTGGCCAGGACGGTGGTGAGTTTCCAAAGACGCCTAATGTTGAATCCCCATCTAAGCTTAAAGTAAGTAGTGATCTATTATTTAATGCCATTGATAAAACACTTTTTGCTAGTGGAAATGATGATTTGAGACCGGTAATGTCTGGTGTTTATTTTCAGCTTTCTAAAGATGATTTAGTATTTGTTGCTACCGATGCTCACAAATTGGTTAAGTACAGCAGAACTGATGGGTCAGCAAGTAAAAGTTCCACTTTTATTATGCCTAAAAAACCATTGGGATTGTTAAAAGGTATATTAAGTGCGGCAGATGAAGATGTCGAAATTGAATACAATGAAACCAATGCGCAATTTTCATTTGGAGGCAACCAATTGATTAGCAGATTAATTGATGGCAAATACCCTAATTACGAGGCGGTAATTCCAAAAGAGAATCCAAATAAATTGACCATAGATAGAACCTCATTTCTAGGATCCATTAAGCGGGTAAGTATATTTTCCAGTAAGACAACACATCAAGTTAAATTGAAGATCTCTGGTAGTGAATTACATATTTCTGCTGAAGATATTGATTTTAATAATGATGCAAACGAAAGATTAACTTGTCAATACGATGGCGATGATATGGAGATTGGGTTTAACTCCAACTTCTTGGTAGAAATGTTAAGCAACCTAAGTTCTGATCAAGTTAATATTGAAATGTCTGCACCTAATCGTGCTGGCATATTAACTCCAGTTGATGGTGGAAATGATAGTGAAAGCATTTTAATGCTCGTTATGCCAGTTATGCTCAATAACTAATTCGCCATTTTTTTATTTAATTAGATTCAATTTTAGGGAATTAAGTGCGTTTGCTATATTTTCGCAGGCTTTAGTGGTAATCCATGCAATTTTTCAAGCGCAAATCCAAATCAAAATATGCTGATCTAATTAAAAATGTTCAGAAAGAAACAGAAGAGAAGCCAAGAAAAGACAATATGAACAACTTAACAGTTGTCCTGCTGTTTATTTACTTTGGATCTCTTTTTTACATTGTTTCTTCCTTCCCGCACATAGACCTTTCCGCTGTTGGACTTTTAAAATTGCTTTGCTTAACACTTGCATTTGGTCTAATCATTCCAATTAAATTCTACCGCAAGAAATTTACAATGAGTATTTATGAATACCTCATCTTCAACCTGTTGGCATTTGCGCCTGCGCTTTTATCTGTGATGCTTTTACTAAACAACATCATCATTATGAATTCTTATAAAGAGACGTATCACATAGTAAGTCAAAAAAGAATCAGCGGTTATACCATATATGAATTACAAGATAATGCCTATCAAGAGAAGGAATACCTGAGGCGAATTAATGATTTAGATTTGGTCAGTATGCACGGAAGCGAAAAACTTACCATTCATTTCTCAGAAGGACTTTTCGGAATTCGGTATATTGATAAGAAAGAATTACACTAATCCTTTTTGCATGAGCATCTCATAAACCATGTACTCTTCATATCCTTTGGACTTTAAATAGTTGATAGCTTTTAATGCGATTTGGGTATTATCTAGATTGCTATCCATTTTGTCAAGATAATTTTCAACTAATCTCTCCATGTTCAGTTGAAATTCCGATTCATCAATTTCATCCAAGCCCAATTTTATCTCCGCTTGAAGTATTCCTTTTGCTTTTAATGCAGAAATAATCTTGAACTTGCCCCACCTTTTATGATTCAATTTGCCTCGAATAAAAGATCTTACAAACCTCTTCTCATTGAGGAAGTCATCTTTTATTAATTGCTTAATCGCTGCTTCTATTTCTCCTTGTTTCAAGCCAAGCAATATTGCCTTTTGTTTAACCTCATTTATGCTCCTATCTTGATAGGAACAGTAACTTCTCAATTTAGAAAGCTTTTCTTCGTAAGTTCTTTTCATTCGAAGTAATAATACGAGAAATTCAATGTTATTTTGCAATAAAAATAAGCCACTGTTGTGTATTGAAAAATAAAAAAGCCCTTTACTTATTATTAACCGCAAACGCAATATCTCAATTCGCTCAGGGCATAAGTATGTTGGCTATTCCATGGTATTTCACCAAGCAAATCAATCAGGCATCCACCTTTGCATCTATTTATTCAGTAGCTACTTTTTTAACCTTGTTTTGGGGTCTATATGCAGGCACATTGATTGATCGTTATCCAAGAAAAAAGATCTTCTTGAGTATTTGTGTAATCAGCGCTATCGTATTAATTGGAGTGTCTGGATATGGTTTTGCTAATGGAAGCATTCCAATATTGATGATCGGATTTATTTTTTGTTTCACACTTTTCAACTACAATATTCATTATCCGACTTTATATGCATTTGGTCAAGAAATTACCGAGAAGAAAAACTATAGTAAAACCAATTCTTTATTAGAAGTAATCGGCCAAACAACTAATGTTATTTCCGGAGCTGTAGCAGTATTATTAATTGAAGGTGTTGAATTTTCTAGTCTCAATATTCGAATAGAATCCTGGGACCTCCATCAAATTTTTCTTTTGGATGGTATTACTTATATCCTTGCGATGGCTATTATTTCTCAAATCAAGTATAGGCCGATAGAACAAGTAAGAAAATCGATGGGTAGTATAAAAGTTCGATTGAAAGAAGGATTGGCATTCTTAAATAAAAATAGATTACTGTTCCATTTCGGCAACTCTTCCTTTACGGTATTCATCTTTGTTTTAATTTCCATGCATCTATTGTGGCCCATTTATATAGAAAACCATTTAGAAGGAAGTGGTGAGGTATATGCAACTACAAAAATTCATTATGCGTTAGGGGCCCTCCTATCTGGATTCTTTATCAGTATGATATTTAGAAGAAGCAATCCCATTCTCTCCATCATTTTTCTAAGCGCTTTAAGTTTGATCGCATATGTTACCATGGCAAGCAACAAAAGCAGTTGGGTACTTTTCGCATGCGCTTTGGTATTGGGTATAACAAATGCTGGAATTAGAATCCAAAGAATCACCTATTTGTTCAACCACATTCCTAACTATATAATTGGACGCACAAATAGTGTTTTTCAGAGCATTAATATCAGCTTAAGGTCTGTCCTTATTGCTGTCTTCTCTATTCCATTCTTCATTGAAGATTCGAATATTCTAATAACCTTTTGGGTAGCAGCTTTAATTATTCTCATCTCTATTGTTCCATTGGTATGGAATTATAAAGCACTTAAAGCGCTAAAGAAAGAAAAGTAGGATTATTTGAGATTAATCTCTTCTTGTTTCTGGTCAAAAAATCGATATTCTAAAAATCGATAGGAGTCTGACTTCCTGAGGTTAATCTTGCAATTGTATTTCTTGCTCCATTTTCTGCGGATAGAAAAAATCCCCTTGGACAAATAAGCCTCCAAATATGGATGTACAACTAAATTGAGTTTCTTTTGATTCAGCTGACGAACAATGTATCTTAAATTATTTTCAATCTCATCAACAAGTAATATTGTAGCTTGAGTCTCTCCATCACCATTACAACATGGGCATTTCTCAGAAGTTTTAATTTCCATCTCAGGCCTTACCCTTTGTCTTGTAATTTGGACCAAACCGAATTTACTAGGAGGAAGAATGGTATGCTTGGCTCGGTCGGATTTCATGAATTCTCTCATTTTTTCGAACAAGAGCTCCCTATTTGATGCCTCCCGCATATCAATAAAGTCAATCACAATAATACCACCCATATCCCGCAACTTTAATTGCCGTGCAATTTCAGCAGCAGACTCAATATTGACATCAATAGCATTTTGTTCTTGATCCGCAATAGATCTACTCCTTTGTCCACTATTTACATCTATTACATGCAATGCTTCGGTGTGCTCGATGACTAAATACGCCCCAGACTTCATCGTTACATTCTTACCAAAAAGCGATTTGATCTGCTTTTCTATGCCAAAATGTTCAAATATTGGTATTTGTCGACGATAGCCCTTTACCATCTTTTCCTTACCAGGTGCAATGGAAGATATGTAGGATTTCAGTTCCTTCTTGGTTTCATTGCTATCGACGTAGATGTTGTTAAAATCTTTGTTCAATAAGTCTCTAAGTATTGCAGAACTTCTACTTAGCTCACCCAATACCCTTTTAGGTGGTTTCGCATTGTGCAACTTCTCAAAACAAACTTTCCATTTTTCCAAAAGTTCATTCATATCGGTATGCAAGTCAGCAACCTTTTTATTTTCTGCAACCGTTCTAACGATTACACCAAAACCTTCGGGCCTAATGCTTTTTATCAATCGTTTAAGCCGGTCTTTCTCTTCAAAACTTCTGATTTTTTGAGATACGGAAACCCGATTTGAAAATGGTACAAGTACCATATATCTACCTGCAATAGATATCTCACTACTTAATCGTGGTCCTTTTGTCGATATCGGCTCTTTTGCAATTTGAACCAAGGCATATTGATTACCAGAAAGTAAATCTGCTACTTTCCCTTCCTTATCTATTTCATTTTCGAATTTGAAATTCCTCAAGGAAGAAGTTCGAATCTTCTTGCTTAATACACCCTGTACATACTTATTCAAAGAGGCGAAATTTGGACCTAAATCCAAATAATGAAGAAAGGCATCTTTATTATAACCAACATCTACAAAGGCAGCATTTAATCCGGGCATAACTTTTTTGATCCTGCCTAAATAAATATCACCAACAGAATAGTTATTATTGCTCTTTTCCTTGTGAAGTTCAACCAATTGTTTGTTGTCCAACAAGGCTATAACATCCTCAGATGTTTTAGAGTTAATCACTAAATCAACACTCATATCAATGTATCACGCTATACAAATACGAAGCTTCCCTTAAAGTAGTTTAAGGGAGCTAACGGAAAGAAATGATGTAAGAATAATGTTATTGAAAATAGTGATATCCCACTATTTCTTCTTCTTATGACGGTTTTTGCGAAGTCTTTTCTTTCGCTTGTGAGTTGCCATCTTATGTCTCTTTCTTTTTTTACCGCTTGGCATAACTTTAATTTTTTAATGTTTTATTTATTTTTTAGCTCTTTTATATAATTATCCACTTGTTGTATGATAAGTGGATCCTCAATAAGAGCTTTATATTTTTCTAATGTTTCAATGCCTAAATCTACATTTCCTTGGCTCAAATACGTGTCAGTCAGGTAAATATAGGCTTCTGCATTCGTCGAATCAATCTCTAAAACCGTCTCAAATCGTGCTATGGCTTTGTCGTATTGCCCCGATTGGATTGCAAAGTAACCCAAATTTGTTAAGGCATCGACATTTTTAGGGTCTTTATTTACGACATCTAATAATATTCCTATGCCTTTCATCGGCATTTCACCCAATATGGAAGCACCTTCAACATATGCCACACCTAATGAGGTCAAAGCGGCAAAATTTGCCGTATCAATTTCTAATGCTTTATTATAATTTCTAATGGCTCCTTCAATTAATTCCTTGTCGGACATTTCTCCAAAGCGAAATGCTTTAAAGTAATTATCCCCAGCTAGAATCCAATTGTTCGAAGTAGGTACAAAAGCAGCTTTTTTCTCTGCATACTTTGCAACCAATGGAGGTTGTTTTATTTGGATACAAAAAGCTATCAAACTGTCATAGGTTGTCAGTTTAGTTTCTTTATCGGCAATTACCTCTATGCGTTTTAACAAGGAGTCAATTATCTGTTGTTCAGATTGATTTAACTGAATTGCAGATGTTTCATGAAGGTGGTCATCATGATTGTGATTTTCTTCTTGATGGTTGGCAATTGCTTCTTCTTGGCTTTTTTGCCTTGGACTGAAATAAATTATTATTCCAATAAAAACTCCTGCTAAGATTAGCAGGAGCTGATACACTAATTTTTTTGACATAAAGCTAGTTTATGGCTTTACATTAGCCTTTACTTTGTTTACAAAACTTTTTGAAGGCTTGAAAGCAGGAATAAAATGCTCAGGAATAATCATGGTGGTGTTTTTTGAAATATTCCTTCCTGTTTTTTCAGCTCTCTTTTTAGTAATAAAGCTGCCAAAACCTCTTAGGTACACATTTTCGCCTCCTTCTAGAGATCCTCTAACTGTTTTCATAAACTCTTCTACTGTGGTTAGTACTGAAGCTTTTTCAATTCCCGTACTATCGGAAATCTTTGCTACGATGTCTGCTTTCGTCATCTTGATTAAATTTGTTAATAAAAAATTAATTGGTTAATTATTGAAACTCAATGTTTTGCGTTTCTGCGAGCAAATATAATGAATATTTTCAGTTCAACCTACTAATTATCACCTTGTTAATAAAATTAAATCCAATTGTATATATCTGACCCTTTCAAATTTCGTTTTCAGAAAAGCCTTAAAAATTGGTATCAAGAAAATTACCGGAAGTTACCCTGGAGAGAAACTAAGGACCCCTATTTCATATGGTTGTCCGAAATCATCTTACAACAAACTAAGGTAGAACAGGGATTGAGTTACTATAAGAAGTTTGTACGAAATTATCCCAACGTAAATGAACTTGCTAATGCATCTGAAGACCAAATTCTAAAAGATTGGCAAGGCTTGGGTTATTATTCTAGGGCAAGAAATTTACATTTTGCAGCCAATCAAATTGTGAAAGACCACAATGGTAAATTTCCAAATAGTTATACAGAAATTCTTCAATTAAAAGGAATTGGAAAGTACACCGCTGCAGCAATATCCTCTTTCGCCTTTGATCTTCCTCATGCTGTAGTAGATGGTAATGTTTATCGCTTTATAAGCAGACTGTTAGGAATTGAGACCCCAATAGACATTTCGAGAGGGGCTAAAGAATTTGAAGAAAGAGCCAATGAAATTTTAGATAAAAAAAATGCAGGAATTCACAATCAAGCCATGATGGAATTCGGAGCATTAATTTGTAAACCTAAGTCTCCTATATGTTCACAATGCCCTTTCGAAACCAGCTGTCACGCCAGAAATAACAATTCGATTCTTGAATTGCCCAGAAAGAATGGAAAGGTGAAGCAAAAAACAAGATATTTTAATTACTTAATAGTTTCGGATCGAGGCAATCTATTGCTGAATAAAAGAAAAGAAAAGGGAATCTGGCGAAACCTTTATGAATTCCCATTGATTGAAAGCACCGAAGAAAAAGATCGAAATAGTCTAATTAATGAAAAGCAATTTTTGGACTTGTTTGATGGTATAAGTTATCAGATTAAGCACGTATCTGAATTAAAAAAGCATTTATTAACGCATCTAATTATTAAAGCTAAATTTTACCACATAGAGGTCTCTCATTTGGATCAATACAATAAAAAATTCATAGTAAGCCCCATAGATCAATTTAATGAATATGCTGTTCCTA
>JGI12316J15310_10000023_pt19 | contig 75351 bp, 72 predicted proteins | sample MarCyaLeptolynsp_FD_15310 | JGI IMG/M metagenome (IMG submission 15310) | reverse complement strand
AAAGAGACCGGACTCACGGCTCATCAAGAGCGATGGTATGGCACTTTGCGGCAGTGGTTGGGGCGATATACACGAAAAACCTTATCGTTTTCCAAATCTGATTTTTATCATGAGTTGGTGACTCGCTGGTTTATCATTGAGCATAATCGACGAATGGCTTTATCACTTACTACTTAACCACTACCGATTTTTCTAAGGACTAGATGATGACCGACCCCCATACACCATCCAATACAACACCGCTGCACATTTTGGTAGATATTGGGCATCCCGGCGATGTGCATGTATTCTATCAACCCATTCTTAAGTGGCAGGCACGCGGACACCACATCACCGTGACCACTACAGATAAAGATGTGAGCTTACAACTCTTGGATTTTTATGGCTTAGATTACCATGTGATCGGCGTCCGTAAGCCCGGCTTAATGAACTTAGCATGGCTTTTAGTGGCGCGTACCTTGCGAATTATCTGGTTAAGTCGGCGAGGGCGCCCAGATATTCTGGTGAGCATTTCCTCTGCAACGGCAGCTTTAGCCAGCCAACTCATGAATCGTCCACATATTGCTTTTGATGATTCTGAATTTGGCACACAGCAACGTGCAGTGTATAAACCCTTTACCGAGGCTATTTGTACGCCCCGCCAATTTGAGGTGGATTTTGGCAAAAAACATGTGCGCTATGATGGTTTTAAAGAACTAGCTTATTTACACCCGAATTACTTCACGCCCAATCCTGACGTATTACGTGGTTTAGGGATTGATCCTAATGAACAATTTTTTGTCTTACGCTTGGTTTCATGGGACGCAGCACATGACTATGGCGAACATGGTTTTACCCCACACGGGCGCGAACAACTGATCAAACGATTGCAAAAAGTGGGGCGCGTCATTGTTTCATATGAGGGGCAAGTCCCTAAAGATTTGTCCACAGGACAAAATCTACCCGTTGATGCCATGTTGCACCTGTTAGCCTATGCCCATTTTTTCATCAGTGAAGGGTTAACGATGGTTACGGAGTCAGCATTATTGGGAACCCCCGCCATATTGGTGAATACCTTAAAAGCAGGTAATATGCACCTATTACAAGATCGGTATCATCTTGCAGAAATTCATCCCAATGATGGGGATGTTTTAGCGGCTGTTGAACGGTGGTTAGCGGATCCAGAACTAAAAACCAAGGCAGCCGTTAATCGGCAACGGTTGCTGGATGAATCGGTCGATGTAAGCCAATTCATTACTGATTTCACAGAAGAGTTTGTGCATAAGTCGTCTTAGTGCTTAACGTTTTATTCTCCCTACCAGTTACGTTTACTAACGGTCATTTTTTTCGATACCACATCCCCGTACATTCAGGGACAATGGCTGAGTTATTTTTTTCAACGAGTTTTGCCATCTCATCACCAAAAAAGAACTGTGTATGCTGAATGGCGTCTTTAACACTGGGAAACTGATAATCCGTGCGAAACCATTGATAGGTAAATCCCTGAGTCTCTAAATATTGATACAGTAACCCTAATGCTTGGTTGGGGGGCGTTGGCTCCGTTGCACCTGTTCCCATTGTTTCAAGAAGGATGGCAAGACCATTTGGTTTTAGTACCCTAAACATCTCGTCCAAATATCGCTCAATCACTGTTTGCCATTGGTCGCTATGCCAGCTGGTTGCATGACCAAAGTTCCACCCTTCGATTGCTAGATCAGCAAATCCTGCTTTAAAACTCAGGTTGGCATTATCCACTACTTGAACGGTATGCAACGGTATTTTTGCATCATTTAAGCCATTAATCGAAAGAAATATAAAATAGGCTATACTATATAGTATGCCAAAACAATTAGATTATATGTTAAGCCATTAATCGAAAGAAATATAAAATAGGCTATACTATATAGTATGCCAAAACAATTAGATTATATGTTAACAGAAAAAGAACTTGCCGAAATAGAGCAAGCGATCCGCAGCGCCCATGATGCTCGTATCCGTCAACGTGCCACCGCCATCCACATGTTGCATCTGGGACAATCGGTGACCGAAGTGGCTGAAATAATGGCCGTCAAATTACCAACGATTTACGGTTGGTATCATCGCTGGAAAGCAGAAGGGATTGCCGGCTTAGGTGATCGGGCTAAAAGTGGGCGTCCCCGTAAAACGGATGAAACGTATGAAAAACGGTTGGGTGAGATTGTTGAGCTTGCTCCCGAGGCATTAGGCTATTCATTTGTGCTATGGACTATCGAACGGTTACGTCAGCATATGTATAAAGAGACTGATATAAAGCTCAGTCCAGCCCGTTTTCGGGTGTTGATGAAGCGTTTAGGTTATGTGTATCGTCAACCGAAACATGATTTAAGCGCTCTACAAGATGCTGACGAGCAAGAACGGAGCAAGGAATTATTGGAGTGGTTGAAAAAAAAGCCCTTGGCGGGAAATATGAACTCCTCTTTATGGACGAAACAACCATGAGCATGCATCCGCCGCTACGAAAATGCTGGATGAAGCGTGGACAGACAAAGTTAATCCCTGCGCCCGGCATACAGCGATGGACACATGTCTTTGGGGCGTACAATTGGGTAACAGATAACATGAGTTGGACAATCGCACCTCGCAAAAATAGCAACGCTTTTATCACCTTTCTTGATCATCTCATGACGAAATGCTACCCTACACAAAAAGTGGTATTAGTACTCGATAACGCTACTTTTCATACGAGCCGAGCATCGATGGCTGCGATGAGTTCATTTGCTGATCGGTTGCAGGTGGTATGGCTCCCGAAGTATTCGCCATTTCTCAATCCTATCGAGCGCTATTGGCTACATCTGAAAAATCTAGCTTGCGCCAATAAGCTCTATATCGATTTAGATCATCTTCGCCAGCAGGTGGAGGGTGCTCTTATGCGACAGAACCTACCCAATTCCAATGATCGCTTTTCTTTATTAAAAAACTTACGACCAACGGCTTAAATGAGTTTTGGCAACTTTCAGCATGGGTAAAGATACATCACATGCTAAAAGTGCTGTGGCATAGGGCGCGAGTAAGCGGGTTAAGCGCCCTGTGCCAGCTCCTAGTTCGACGATAATTGTATTTTCTAGGGGATATACCATTTTTAAATGCTGACCAATATTCCCCTGATAGTCTTCATATGAAATAAACTGATCATATTGTTCTGCCTTTGATTGGTAGATCTGTTGAAAGTGATCCATAAAAAACCATTCTAAAAATTACTGATTTGATTTGCATTGCATAAAACGAATACCAACAATGATGAACTGTCGGTGTATTTTACAGACTCACATGACTTTGCAAAAGCGATCAGACTTATCGCACCGCTATTGACACTCTTAAAGGCTATGGCTAGAATCCTCCGTTGGGTTATCCCCAAAAATTACAACATGCTCGGACTAAACTCGTGTTGCCAATCATTGGTTCATCGTTTAGGGAGAAGGGCATGAACGTTTAAAACACGAAGGATATAGGAATATGCCAAGTAAAGTTACAATGCGTGACCTTCTTGAAAGTGGCGTCCATTTTGGGCATCGCTCGCGGAAGTGGAACCCTAAAATGGACGATTTCATTTATATGGAACGCAATGGGGTTCATATCATTGACTTGCAACAAACCATGACATTGTTGCACGACATTCACGATAAAATTCGGGACGAAGTCCAACGTGGTGGTAGTGTCCTCTTTGTAGGCACCAAACGCCAAGCCCAAGAAACTATCGAACAAGAAGCCGATCGTTGTCATATGCCATATGTGAACCAACGCTGGTTGGGCGGTACACTCACGAACTGGAAAACCATTCGCCAACGGATTGAAGCGCTCCACCAATTGGAACAAGAACAACAAGACGGTATTTTTGAACGCCTCACCAAAAAAGAACGGTTGATGAAACAACGTGAAATTGATCGTTTGAAAATTCGGTTGGGTGGTATCCAAAATATGGAAAAACTACCAACCTTGTTGTTTGTCGTTGATGTTGTGCGCGAACAAACTGCCGTGAAAGAAGCCAACAAAATGCGCATTCCAATTGTGGCGGTTGTTGATACCAATGGTGATCCTGATCTCATCGATCATATTGTTCCTGCAAATGATGATGCTATCCGCGCTATCCGCCTATTAACCAAAGCGGTTGCTGATGCTGTTATCGAAGGGCAAAACATGCGTAAAGACGGCGGGGATGCTGAACCCGAAGTCAAATTCGCACAATCCGTTGAAGATGAATTTGCCTATATGGATGATGACGATGATGAAGCCTACCTCGGGCAATCAACGCTTGCCAAATTGCGCGAAGGCGATTTGCGCTTCCAAGAACAAGATGATGATGGCGACGATGATACTGATGTAGAACCCGCTACTACCGAAGAGTCAGAAGAAACAACTGACGAATAAAATCACAACCGTAAGAGAGAGTATAAGAGGTAAAACCGATGGCTATCACCGCCCAAATGGTGAAAGAATTGCGTGAAATGACGGGCGTTGGCCCAATGAAGTGCAAACAGGCACTTGAACAATTTGATGGTGACTTGCAAAAAGCGGCAGAATACTTGCGCGAGCAAGGCATGGCAACCGCCGCGAAAAAAGCAGGGCGTGCTGCCAATGAAGGCATCATTCAAGTTTACCAACATCATGATGGTCGTTTGGCCGTTTTGGTAGAAGTAAACTGTGAAACAGACTTTGTAGCAGCAACCGAACAATTCCAAAACTTTGCGAAAGATATTGCCTTACAGGTGGCAAATCTTGATCCCAAATATGTGAGCCGCGACGATGTGCCGCAAGATATTTTGGATGCAGAAAGCGAACGCTTGCGCAAACAAGCTTTGGAAGAAGGCAAACCCGAAAACATCGTTGATAAGATGGTTGAAGGTCGGTTGAATAAGTTTTTGGCTGAAATCGTCTTGTTGGAACAAGCTTTCATCAAAGATGATGAAAAAAACATCGAAGACTTACGCAAAGAAATTATTTCTGAGCTTAAAGAGAATATCGTCATCCGACGGTTCTCACGTTTTGCCATTGGCGAAATTGGTGACGAAGAAACAGACGAAGACTAGAACACAAGAGGGGACTGATAAAGTCCCCTTTTTTTTGCCTATCGACCATCTGAAAATATCCATGTCATGTAAGGAGTATGTACACAATGAGTAATGATGCAGGGACTGCAAAATACAAACGAGTCTTAATCAAACTCAGTGGGGAATTTATGCAAGCACAAGGCGCTCAGGGTATTGATCCTGCCCAAGCAACACGGCTTGCTAGCAATATCAAAAAAGTATATGACCTTGGGGTAGAAGTCGCTATTGTTATTGGGGCAGGCAATATCTGGCGCGGCAACATTGGTGTTGAGCGCGGGATGGATCAATCAACCGCTGACCATATGGGGATGATTGCGACTGTTATGAATGGGTTAGCCTTACAAGATGCTTTTACACGGATGGGTGTTCCTTCACGGGTACAAACAGCCATAGAAATGAACAAAGTGGCCGAACCCTATATTCGGTTACGAGCGATTCGTCATCTCGAAAAAGGTCGTATTGTCATTTTAACAGGGGGCACAGGAAACCCCTATTTTACAACTGATACGGCTGGTGTCTTGCGTTGTATGGAAATCAATGCGGAACTGTTGGTAAAAGCAACAAAAGTAGATGGTATCTACAATGATGACCCCAAGAAAAACCCTGATGCAACGCGCTTTGATAGCATCACATTTATTGAAGCACTCAACAAAGGCTTAAAAGTCATGGATTCTACGGCATTATCTTTGTGCATGGATAATGACCTTGCCATGATTGTATTAGACTTTTGGCAAGAAGGGGCACTTGAGCAAGCCCTTCGTGGCGAAACGATTGGTACTTATATCTCTAATTAGCCTCATTGGGCATGGTTCTCATGCCCAATAATCTATTTTTTTATTATGCTAGCGAGAATAAAACCTAGTTCTAACCTGATGCCATCTTTTTTAAGACAAACAAATGTCTATAATAAAGATCGGTTTATTTAAGGTTTTAATAGTGAATAAACAAAAACGTTTATTGGTATTGGCTTCAGGTTCACCGCGCCGCCGTGAATTGCTTGGTATTGGTGGATTCATGTTTAGCGTTATCCGAACAGATGTTGATGAAACCCCCCTGCCAAACGAAAATCCACGAGACTATACGTTGCGTGTGAGTGAAAAAAAAGCAGCGGCAGCTCTACAGTTCATTGAAGGTGAACCATTGGTTGTTGCGGCTGATACAACAGTTGCGTACCAAAACAAAATCTACGGAAAACCCTACCATGCCCACCACGCGGAACAAATGCTAAAGGAGCTTCGCGGACGTACTCATCAAGTCCATACTGCTATTGTAGTGATGGATGCAAGAACAAAAGAGTTTGACTGCGAAGTGGCAACAACTGATGTTCCTATGCGTTACTATACTGATGAAGAAATTGCCAAGTATATTGCTAGTGGCGATCCGTTTGACAAGGCCGGCAGCTACGCCATCCAAAACACAGCGTTTCGCCCCGTCAATGTACGAACAGGATGCTATGCTAATGTTATCGGGTTACCGTTATGCCATTTAGTTAAAATTTTACAACGCATGGATTTTCCTATTCAGCATGATGTTCCCTTTTTATGCCAAAACCAGCATGAATATGAATGTGGGGTTTTCACTAATATCCTACGGACACAAGATGCAGTCACCGAATAATCGTAGGCCAATGGTTATCGACAGCCTTTGACCATATCCCTATAATGAACACATCTCATCATCGATATACAGTTGATCTGTGCCAACACACCATAAAGGGTGAATATGCGTTATATTTTTCTACTACTAGCTATCTTATGCACAATCGTGCTAAGTGGTTGTGATACAAGTTCTGGTGATTCAGGTTCACTGATTGGGCTCAATGCTGGCCCAACATCGGTTGCTAGCCTTGATGGTAGCTTAGAAGTAGCAGCAAATTTCTTGGATTCATGGAGTGAACAAGATTACGAGGGCATGTATCAATGGCTCACCCCCAACGCCCAAGATGCATATCCAGTAGAAGAATTTACTGAAATTTATACGGGATTGTGGGAAGACTTGCGATTGCAAGGTATCAACTGGCAACAAGGTGATGCTCTGTTGCAAGGCACAACCGCTGTAGTTAATTATGATATGTCATTTCAGTCTCGTATTTTAGGTGAGTTTGAAGACATAGGGCGGATCATGCGGTTAGTGCCAACGAATGATGGCATGCGCGTTGCGTGGTCACGAATGGACATATTTGAAGGCTGGGCAGGTGGGGCACGCGTTGAAGTGACGCGATTTTTACCGGGACGTGGCAACATATATGATATTAATGGACGGGTTTTGGCTGACCAAAATGGCGTTGCGTTGCCAATGTATCTTACTAAAAACACGATTCCTAGCATTGGTAGCTGTCTTGATATTTTAGTTACAATCTTAGGGCGTGAATATCGAGAACTACAAGCCATTTTTGATCGTTATAATGCAGACACTTTATTTTATGTTGGTGAGATCGATTCTGAAACCTACCAACAACGCGGAACAGACATTGATCGTGAATGTAACCCACGTGTTGATGAACGGCCAACCCGTCGCTATTTTGCCTCAACAGCACCACATGTTGTTGGATTTGTCGGTCAGATCCCTGCGCAACAAGCCACCGAATATGATAGCCGAGGATACCCGCAAGATGCTTTAGTGGGGATTGCGGGCATTGAGCAATCATGGGAAACCGAATTGCGAGGCATTATTGGAAACCGCTTAACCATTCGTTCCGCAACAGATGAACGGTTACGGGTCATTACTGAAAAGCAACCCACCCCCGGCGAAAGCGTTTACTTGACATTAGATCGGGATTTGCAACAAGGGGTCACTGAAGCACTTGCCCAAGCATATAGTATTTCAGAACCAACATGGGCGAGAACATCTCCCGGTGCCGCGGTGGTGGTTATGGATGTTCGCACAGGGGCAATTTTAGCAATGGCGAGTTACCCAAGCTTTGACCCTGGGGTTTTTAATCCTGACACGCCTTATCTTGATCCGGGCTCAATCATCCAAGAATATAACACCGACTTTCGTCGCCCCTTGGTGAATCGGGCGGCTCAAGGCTTATATCCGCTGGGGTCTGTGTTTAAGCTACTCTCAAATATTGCAGGGGCAGACAGTACTCTGGTCCCAATGGATACACTGTACAATTGTCCGCGTGAATGGAATGGCGAAGCTTACGGTGATGTAAACCGTACCAACTGGTACACAGGTGATGATGGAGTACTTGATGGACTTGGCGCTATTCGGCGCTCTTGTAACCCCTATTATTGGCAACTCGCTGTCACGCTCAACACAACTGATCCTTTTATATTACCCAATTATGCCCGTATGTTTGGGTATGGTGAAAGAACCGGCATTCGTGGTATTCAAGAGGAAACTGGCGTTGTGCCTGACCCCACTTATCGCGCGAATCAAGGGTTTACATGGGCACAGGCGGACGCATCAAACTTAGTGATTGGTCAGGGTGACTTGCTAGTGACCCCCCTACAAGTAGCGGGGATGTTGGCGGCTATCGCCAATGATGGCAAGTTGTTCACGCCTTATATCGTTGATCGGGTGCAACTTATTGGCGAAGACCCAAGTTTTGTTGCGGAACCGCAATTTGAAGAACTGGCTATTGATCCTGAAATTTTTGCTGAAGTACGTGATGCAATGTGTCAAGTAACCCAAGAACCCTCTGGGACTGCTAATTTCGTTTTTGGGGATTGGTACGATTTCCAAGAAAATGCGCTTGTGGTTTGTGGAAAAACTGGGACTGCTCAATCAGGTGCGAATACCCAACCTCATGCTTGGTTTGGTGCTTATGCTCCAATGGATGATCCCGAAATTGCTATTGCCGTATTGGTTGAAAATTCTTGTGAAGGGTCAGAAGTTGCAGCACCCATTACGCGGCGTGTTGTTGAAATTTATTATGGATTACCTGAATACGGCTGGCCACTACCAATTTGGCAAGGGGCTTGTTCTGAAATTGTCGTGGAATAACCCACGGTATATAATGGGTATATGCCAACTTTATACCAAACCCTTAAAGAGTACGACTATCACCTGTTAGTGATTATCGCCAATCGCTGGGATGTAGACTTCAATAGCCGCGATATAGAGGTTGCTGTGGAAGCGCTACAAGCCGCGATGTTAGATGTTGATCATGCTGCTCATGAATGGACGCGCCTCTCAGAAAAAGAACGGGGTGCGCTTCAGATCCTGTTGGGTGCAACTGACCACAAAATGACACTCGCTAAATATGAACGGTTATATGGTGAGATTCGTATTGTCGGTGAAGAAAAACGCAAACGCGAAGAACCGCACCTTGATCCTGTTGGGATGGCAGAAACCCTCTACTATCGAGGGCTGTTAAGTGTCACGTATGATCAGGGGATTGCTGGTACAGAACAATTTGTCTATGTGCCACATGATCTAGCCGCCGTGTTGCCCACCCACGAAGCTGGCTATGATTTATCGGCTCCTGCTGCTGATGCAACACAAGAACCAAGTGGCGAAACCCGTTTAATTGCCAAAGCAGATACTTCAATTGTCGATGACTTGACAACCGTGTTGGCCTACCTCCAAATTCATGATGTAGCACACCGTGGTTTACAATTAGACGACAATGCCTTGTTTGCCTTGGAAGACTATTTTATTGGGGATTTTAACCCTGTTCGTGTTGAACTGATCCTCGCATTATGTCTTGAGTTAGGGCTGATCAAACAAGATGTTGATCGCTACCTGAAACCAAATCCAGATGCGCTCAAAAAGTGGCTTGATTATTCACGCACGAAGCAAATAGAAACGTTGGTTCAGGCATGGTTAACCAGCCGAGACTTTAACGAACTTTACTATGTTCCTCATATTCTATACGAGTCAGGCGATAATGATCCGACCTTAGGGCGCAAGATCATCCAAAAGTTTTTGAGCCATGTCTCGGATGATAATTGGTTTTCGCTGTTAAATTTTGTCAGCCATATTAAACAGCAAGAACCCGACTTCCAACGCCCTGGCGCAGATTATGATAGCTGGTATTTACGCCATCGAGACACTAATGAATATCTACATGGGTTTGAAAATTGGGATTTAGTAGATGGCATGGTGTTGTATGTTGCCTTGACAGGCGCTATGCACTGGCTAGGCATCATTGATTTAGGGGAGAATGCTCAAGGGGGTATGGTTAGGCTTAACGCCTATGGTCGCGCCTTTGCTGGCAAGGCAAATTATCCAAAAGTGAGTGATTCACCATCGCCCTTAGTTATTCAAGATGATGGATTGATTTATGCGACCCGTCACCTGAGTCGTTATGATCGCTTTCAAGTTGCGCGCTTCACTAATTGGGGAATGCCTACACCAGAGCGGTACGAATATAAATTGACCAAACAGAGTCTTGAACATGCTCATAACAGAGGCATCCAAGCGCAACATGTGATGGCATTTTTAAAACGTGCTAGTGGAGACACCGTTCCAAAATCTATACAAAATTTATTGGAACAATGGGAAACAACCGGTGGTGCCGCTACCATTATCAGTCAAGTGACGATACTCGAAACCACAACACCACAGGAACTAGATGGGATTTGGGACATCCCAAACCTGCGTCGGTTTTTGGGACGACGCTTGGGTAAACAAGCGGTAATTGTCCGCGAAGGGCAATGGCAAGACTTGCTCAAGGCCCTACAAGAACATGGCATTTTGGTTGAAACGCCGAATCATTAACCTGTCCAGCGTTTACGCCGTTTATAATGCTTGACCTCGCGGTAACTTTTGCGTTCGCCTAATTGAGAAAGCCCCAAATAGAACTCTTTGATGTCCGCATTATTGCGCAAGACTTCAGCAGGGCCATCTAATACAATCCGCCCTTGTTCCATCACATACCCATAGTCGGCAATTTCCAATGCAGCATTGGCGTTTTGTTCTACCAAGAGTACCGAGATATTATCTTTTTCGCGGACTTCTTTAACGATCTCAAAAATCTCTTCTACCAGCATCGGTGCGAGCCCAAGTGAGGGTTCGTCCAACATAATTAAGCGTGGATGACTCATCAGGGCACGACCGATCACAAGCATTTGTTGTTCGCCACCAGAGAGGTAGCCACTGGTGCGATGCCGCATTTGCTTTAACTTGGGGAAATAATTATACATGCGTTCAATGTCGTGCGAGGCTTCGCGGCCACTGTTGTAGACCATTGCGCCAACCCGCAAATTTTCTTCTACGGTAAGGTGTTCAAACAGGGGGCGACCTTCAATGACTTGCACGATACCACGCCGCACGATTTCTTCCGCCGGCATAATATCAATCCGTTGATCATCCCATGTGATGCGTCCACGGGTGACTTCGCCCAATTCGCCAATCAATAACCCACTGATTGCTTTAAGGGTTGTGCTTTTACCCGCGCCATTTGGCCCCATTAGGGTAACCACTTGCCCCTCGTCAACATGGAAGGAAATCCCACGTAACACAAGAATAACACTATTGTAAACAACTTCAATATTATTGACTTCTAACATCAACATGACCTTTTAAGAAATATCGATTGTAATAGGCCGTAAGTGTTCAACCTACGGCCTAAGGGGTGAGGCGAGTTATCTCGCCTCAATTATCTAAACGACTTATTTAGGGAGCGTCTGCGCCACCGGGACGTAAGTCAGGGATTGGTGACCAATCGGTCAATGGCACAACGGATGGGGTTACGCCTGCATCACTTTCAAGGAATTGAATTTGACCAATACGGCTTTCTGCACCAGCGCGGTTACCGCCCGTGAAGTCAGCGCGGAGAAGACCATTAAATGGTTCATAAACAAAGTCATTGTCCAAAACATTGTAAAGTACTTCACCACTTAAGTTTTCATACCCAACTTCGTTAATCGCGCGAATCATGACTTCTGCCCATAGATCCACAGTACCATAGGAGCTGAGGTAAGCAACATTGCGAATCCGGAGTGCAGCTTCTGGATCAACAGCTAAACGATTTTCTGACCAGAAAGCGACAACTTGTTGTACGCCGGGTTGGTCGAGTTCATCCCACCAGAGGTATGGTAAGTTACCATAGAACCCATTGGCGGCTTCACCACCAAGTGCGATTACAGAGGTATCCAATGCCCAGTTAGTACCAGCTAACAAAACAGGCGCTTCAGCAGCGGCAACAGTACCAGCAACTTGGGCGGGGCCAGATGCTAAGCTCGTGCTGTAGATGATGTTTGCACCTTCATCTAGCAAGTTTGCTAATTGGGTGGAAATGTCAGGGGTACCAGGCAAGAAGTATTCTGCGCCAGCATAACCAACACCTAAAGATTCACAGTAAGCACGGGTTTCTGCTGTATCAGTGGAACGACCAAACGCGCCTTCCCAACTTAAGTGACCAATGACAGGATCGCCATCAACACCAAGGTCGCCCCAATTTTCGGAAACATATTCACAGAAGTAACCGAGTTGGTCAACATATAGGGGAATGATGGAGAATTGGTAACTTGGAGATTGTCCATCTTCGCCATAGAGTGCGATTTCGCTACCAGCAGCATTGTAAAGTACAATGTTCGATTCGGCAGCTTGGGAGCGCAAGAGTTCGCCATCAGCACTGGCATATAAGAAGATTGAATGCGCATCGTCATTTGCGGAATAATCATCCCAGAATGCTTGGGTTTGTTCTTGTGCGCCACCGGTATCATCAAATTGTTGGGCAACTTCAGCACCACAAATCCCGCCATTATCATTCATAATGGTAATCACATCTTCAATACCTTGAATCAGTGGTTGCGTAATAAAGGCATATGCCCCACTTAAGTCCCCAAAGTGGTAGAACGTTAAGGTTTCGCCGGTGAGGTCTTCATTACACTCGCTTAACCAAGGGAAAGCGCTTTGTACATCAACAGGTTGCGTTTGGTCAGCAGTGGTTACCGGAACCAATGCAATAACCATCATCGCAACTAAAACAATAGGTAGTAACTTTTTCATCTTTTCAGATATCCTTAATCGTTAAAAACTTAATTTACGATGTATACAATTTAGCCTTAAAACCGTGTTATATGCAAATCCTTTCACCTATGCTATGCCTGCGAGAACGGTCGGAGTTTCCACGAAGCTTGCATAATAGCCCATCGATAGGCCAGACCTCGCGGTTCAAATATGAGGAAGATGACTAAGGTTAGGCCAAATAACATTGGCAACAATGCGGAGTCGATATTGACGGGATCAATGAAGGGTAATATGTCTGGTAGAAAATCACGGAAAATCGGGCGAATGCGTGGGATGAGGTTATCCTCAACCAAGAAGAAGAACGCGACCCCAAAGGTTGCCCCCAAGGGGAACCCTAACCCGCCAATAATTAGCATCCCAAGGTATTCAATACTATCTTGTAAGTTAAAGGCATCCGGGCTAATACTCCGTGCACTGTGGGCGAATAATGCGCCTGCTGCGCCAGCATAGACCGCAGAAAGGAAGAACGCTAGCAGTTTATAGCGAAAAACATTAATCCCTAATTGCTCGGCGGCAAGGTCATTGTCACGAACAGAAATTAATGCACGCCCAATGCGGCTACGCACAAGGTTCCGTGCTGCCCCACCAAAGATGATGACCATCATTAGTGCAACATAGTACATACTTAAGTTTGAGCGCAGCACAATATCAGTAAAGGGAATCGTTGGGGCACTAACTTGTTTACCGGTTGCACCGCCAAGGTTAATGGCGGCCAACCATTCACTGAGAATCCCAAAAGAGCCAAACAAGCCATCATCAAACCATGTGCCTTCATAGGCTTTGATAAACCATGGAATGATGAATTGTGCGGCAAGGGTTGCCATTGCCAGATAGAAGCCCTTTACTCGTAAGGAAGGCAATCCGAAAAGGATACCTACAAACCCTGTAAATAGAATCACGACAGGGAACGCAAGAAAGAAGTTCCAGCCAAACTGGTCAACCAACACCTGAGAGCTGTAGGCACCAACCATGATAAAGGCAGCCTGCCCTAGCGAAATTTGCCCTGTGTAACCGAGCAGGATATTCAGCCCTGAAACGGCAATGATAAAGATAAAAATATTCGTGATGGTTCCAATAAAAGCTACCGACAGCATAGAGCTACCAAGAGGGCCTTCATTGGTCAATAGCGGAAGTAAAATCAAAAATCCAACGATAAAGATACCCCAAAACCAGTCTACCCGTGTTCGGTAGATAGACATATCTTGTTCATAGGTAACGTCATAGATACCACTGGGTCGTATTGCTGCCATTGTTTATGCTCCTGTTTTATACGCGGTCAATGCGTTTTTGACCGAACAGACCATCAGGGCGAATGAGCAGCACAATTAGCAAAACTGCAAATGGCGCAAATTCTTGTCCGGCGCTACTATCCCACAAGCCTGTGGTCAGTTGCTCTACAATTCCGATAATAAGTCCGCCAACCAGCGCACCTGTAATAGATTCTAACCCACCCAAGAGCACCGCAGGAAAAGCACGGAACGCCAATGGAGGAATCACCAATACGCTCAAGCCAACACTTGGCCCTGACCCTTGGATAACAGCCGCTACAACAGCCATTGTGGTGGCAATTGCCCATGCAACAGCAAGGATTGTGCGCACACGCAACCCAACACTTTCAGCCAACACTTGGTTTTCAGCAACTGCGCGCATCGCTAATCCTGTGCTACTAAATTGGAAAAAGGTGACAAACGCAATAAAACTTACAATGGCGATACCGAATCCCCAAACCAGATTCCGCTGAAATTGCATTTCAGTTTCCACTAGTCCGAAAGCATCCCATTTATAGTTAGGCAAGATTTGTGCTGGGATTTCTTGTGGGAAACAGTTCTGAATGGCGTTACCATCTTGATCCACCCCAACCGCCACACAAGTTTCAGTCACTTGGGCAGGCTCCACAAAAATAGGTAGTGCCCGTTCACCTTTACCCCAAAATAATGCCACAGCACCTTGAACTAACAAGGCAACTGCCAAAGTCATCATGATAGAAGCAAGGATGGGTTGGCCGATAAGAGGGCGAATGGTAAAACGTTCGACAAATAACCCCAGTGCGATACCACCAACAAGGGAGCTAATCGCGCCACGAAAGAGGGATTCCTCAATATTTTGCAATAGAAAGTAGACAATAATACCCCCGACAATGCCGATGCCACCAGACATCAAAAAGGCGCGGGAGGTGATGGTTTTCATTAAATTGTCTACAAAACTTGTTTGTGGTTTTTCTTCTATTTCGGTGCCTTCTTCACGCAGGTTATCACCAACTAAAATCATAATGATGATTGTAGCGAGGACACCAATCACAATAGAGAATCCTTGGCTTGGAACAGCATCAAATGCTTGCCAAAACATTAATCCACCAAACAACATCATCATGCCATGTGCAAAGTTAAACACACCAGAGGCTTTATTGATGATGACAATCCCTAAGGCGACCAGTGCATACACACTGCCTGTCAGAATGCCCCGCAAGGTTAGTTGCAAGAGCCAATCATAACTTTCGTCGATGACGAGCGAAAGCAGATACGGTAAAAGAAAAACCGCAACAATGCTGCCAAGGATAATGCCACCCATGCGCAGCACATTCTCTGGCTGAAAAGCCGCTTTTACTTGTTCCATTAGAAAACAATAGACTCCTATACTTAAAAAGTTTAATTTCTAACTAGCATTTGGTACGCTACGGACATTTTCGACAACCGGCAAATTGCCTGCGCCCGCTACCGTGCGTATCTTAAGTTCTACTTCTGTAATCGAGGTGCGTCCGTCTTGATATTTCAATTCTGATTGAATGGTGATGCTATCTTCACCACCATAAATTGCGTTAAGAACATCCCCATAGCGGTCTTCTAAGTAACGGCGGCGGAGTTTGCGGGTGCGTGTGAGTTCTGCTTCATCTGCATCAAAGGTTTTATTGAGTATAACAAACCGTCGTACGCGAGAATATTCCGGCAATGATTGATTCACTCGTGAAATTTCTTGTTCGACAAGATTGTAAACTTCTTCTCTTTGGGCGAGGTCAACCATTGTTGTAAAGGCGATACCGCGCTTTTCTGCCCATCGTGCCAAGTTATCATAATTAATGGTGATCAGGGAACATACATAGGGCATATCAAACCCACCAACCGCCATCACATCTTGAATGTAGGGATTAAACTTGACCCGTCCTTCAATGTATTGCGGGCTAAATTTTTCGCCACTGGATAGCTCAATCATGTCTGACATGCGATCTAGATAAATCAAGTGTCCATAATCATCAACATAGCCAGCATCACCAGTATGGAACCAGCCATCTAAAATAGCTTCTTCGGTTTTTTCTGGTTTTTTATAGTAGCCTGCGAATACACTGCGGCTTTGAACCGCAATTTCACCTTCTGGTGTAATCTTGACCTTTACACCAGGGGGTGGCGAACCAACTGTCCCCAGACGCACATTCCCCAAATGGTGAACCGTGTGTGTTTGACATTCAGTAGACCCATACACCTGCAACAATTCAATATTTAATGCACGGAAGAAGCGTAAAACATCAGGACTTAGCGATGCCCCACCTGTATAGGCATATTTGATATTGGGTAAACCGAGCTTGTCGCGCAGTGGTGCATACAATACCATATTCCCGATGGAATATAAGAATTTTTGCCAGCCACTAGGTTCTTTACCTTCATCTGCAAGGTCAGCAATTTTATACCCTAAAGGTAAAAAGTAATTATAAAAGAACCGATTCAACCGATCAGCGTCTACAATCCGCGCTTGGACTTGACTAACAAGACTTTCCCATAACCGACTGGGGAACAACAGTGACACCGGCGCAATTTCACGAATATCGGTTTGAACTGTTTCTGGTTTTTCAGGGAAGTTAACAATGGTACCCATTCTAACATGTGTTGCTATGCCGAAACCTTGTTCAGCAATCCATGCTAAGGGGCTAAATGAGACGTAATCTTCTTGTGGAGCTAGGGGTTGAATAGATGTTGCATGGAGATTGCCATAAAGCAGGTTACCATGTGAAATCATCGCGGCCTTAGGGAGCCCGGTAGTACCACTTGTATAACTAAACAGCGCGTGTTCTTCTTGATTCCCAGCCTTAACCGCCTGCTCATAGGCGCCCTTATTGGATTTTTCATATTCCTCACCCAATTTCAGGAAATCTTCAAAAGACATTAACCACGGGTCATCATATCCCCATAAGCCTTTGTCATCCCAATACACCACTTTTTTGATGCGAGGGGCGTGTTCGCGCAGGTCAAGCATTTTGTCAACCTGTTCTTGGTCATGGGCAATCACCAACTCCATGTCAGCATCATTTGCCAAGTAGGTAATTTCTTTAGGGCCTAAGTCAGTAAACATACCAACGGTGGTTAACCCTGCTGACTGCCCACCAATTTCTGCCCAATAATATTCGGGATCATTTTCGCCAATAATGCCGAACTTACTACCGCGCTCTAACCCTAAGGATAGACATGCTAAACAAAAGTGTTTTACTTTCTCATAGCTATCTGCCCATGTATACTCTTGCCAAATACCAAAGATCTTCTTGCGCATAGCAATTTGATCACTACCATATTTATGGGCAAGATTGATAAAATTTTTGGGGATAGTATCCAAAGAAGTATCTAGTAAATGTGGAAGATCCCCACCATCTAAAACAATGGTTTCTTTTTCACTCATATAAAATTTCTCTCAAACAAATACTATTTCGTCGAACCAAGATAGGCTTTGATGACATCAGGATTGTTGCGAACTTCTTCTGGCGTCCCTTGACCAATCTTTTGGCCAAAATCCAGAACAACAATACGATCCGCAATATCCATCACCAAACCCATGTCATGTTCGATCAACACAATGGTTGTTTGGCGTTGTTCATGAACATCCAAAATAAAGCGCGCCATATCTTCTTTTTCTTCTACGTTCATCCCCGCCATCGGCTCATCAAGCAGCAAAAGGCGGGGCTCCATCGCCAAGGCACGACCGAGTTCCACTCGTTTGCGTAGCCCATAGGCCAATTGACCAACTGTGGTTTTGCGGATGTGTTGGATTTCGAGAAAGTCGATAATATCTTCTACAAATCGCCGATGCTCAACTTCTTCTCGTTGAGCAAACCCCCAATACAGCGCACATGATAAAAGCCCTGACTTCATAAAGATGTGACGCGCTGCCATGAGGTTGTCAAGCGTTGTCATATTGGTATAAAGCGCAATGTTTTGGAAGGTGCGGGCGATCCCGAGAGTGGAGCGTTTGCTGGGCGTTAATTTACTAATGTCTTGTCCTTCAAAGATGATATTACCCTCTTGAGGACTGTAAAACCCTGTGATGCTATTGATTGTACTGGTTTTACCAGCACCATTAGGGCCGATGATTGCAAGGATTTCACCTTGTTTGACTTCAAAATCTACTTTGGTGAGAGCTTTGATACCCCCAAAACGCAAAGAGATATTGTTGACATGTAATTGTGTTGTAGACACTAAAAGTATTCCTTTAGCAAAAAATGATAATAAGCAATTTTGAAAGATTGTAGACGATTTTGCTGCCTAATCCAAATTTAACAGATTAACTAACGATTAAAATTATACGTTTATGAAGGCGTATAACGCACAATCATTAGTGTGCGATCATCAAAGGGGGGAGCATCTCCCACAAATTCTGTTACCGATTTTAAGATAATATCACGAATTTGCGCAGCACTTGCGCCAGGGGGAAGCGCTTGCATCAATTCAACTAAACGGTCTTCACCATATTGTAAGTGGTCAGTGGTTTCTGCTTCGGTCAAACCATCCGTATAAAAAATCAATATATCCCCATAAGATAATTGTGTTTCAAAGCGTTCAAGGGGTAAGTCGTCAAACCAGCCTAATGCTCGTCCACCACGTGGCACCCATTCACCTGTTGCTTGGCTAGCACGCCACAAAAGTGGTTGATTATGCCCATTATTGATCCCAATGAATCGCCCATCTGGTAAAAAGACAGAATAATACAAGGTGACAAACATCCCCGATGTACCCGCGTCATCAATAATCAGCTTATTGGCATTGCGAAGCGTATCTTCTGGGGATGGCGTGGAAAATGCACTACCCCGAATCAAGCTTCTAGCAACAGCCATAAAGATCGCTGCTGGGGCGCCCTTGCCTGAAACATCTGCAATGACCATTTGCATAGAGTCATTGATCAGAAAACAATCGTAAAAATCCCCCGCCACTTCATTAGCACTATCCCAATGAACCGCGACTTCATACCCATCTAATACAGGGAAGTCTTGCGGCAATAGCTCGCGTTGGATATTACGCGCCATTTCAAGCTCGCGTTGTAAACGCCCTTTTTCTACTGCAACTTGATACAAGTTCGCATTTTCAATAGCAACCCCTGCTTGGCTAGCAAAAGAGGTGACTAAATCATAATGCCCTTGATCAAAAGCTCCCTCAAACATTCGATTGTCAACATACACGACCCCCAATAAACGGGTTTTGACTTTGATGGGCACACATAAAATAGACCGTAATGCCATCATGACCACACTTTCCATCTCAGAAAATTGATTTTGGGCATTGTCCGTTAAAATAGGTTCACCTGTTTCAGCAACATGGCGCACAATCGTGCGACTCACTTGGAACTTTGGCTTTTCCAAGTCTTGGTGAGCAATCCCGCGTGCAACTTTAAAATTTAAGGTTCCCTGAGAATCATCCCATAACATTAAAAATCCGCGCTCGGCACCAGTGACATCAATGACACGATCCATCACATAGTCTAAAATATCTTTTAGCTCTAAACTGGAATTTAGCTTACGGGTGATTTCATAGAGTGTTGCTAAATATTGTGCAGGAACTGGTGAATCACTCAAGTATTTACCCTTTTCTGGAAAATTGTTAATGTTAAACGATTAGGATTGATATTGTCATGAAATTTGATTGTACTGTATTTGTTGAAGATTTAAAAAGTATTGTCCCGTTAGGGCAAGCTGTTGAATCCATTGGGTTTGATACATTATGGGTTGCAGAAACAGCCCATACTCCCTTTCAAGCGTTGGCATTGGTTGCCCACAATACATCTCGCTTAAAGCTAGGTACAGGGATCGCGGTGGCATTTGCCCGCAGTCCAACACTAACAGCTTATGAAGCATGGGACTTAGCGCAATTGAGTGATGGGCGCTTTATGCTGGGCTTAGGGACACAAATCAAAGCCCATATTAAACGCCGCTTTGGGATGGAATGGGGCAGACCTGGTCCCAGAATGCGCGATTACTTATTGGCGGTTAAAGCTGCTTGGGCAAACTTTCAGGATGATGAGCCCTTTGAGCATCAAGGGGAATTTTATCAGCTCAGTTATATCAATCCTTTTTTTAAACCAGCACCGCTTACAACAGACAAACCTCCCATCTACATCGCCGCAGTTGGCCCTTATATGACCAAATTGGCGGGCGAACTCTGTGATGGGATTCACATTCATGCGTTTAGTAGCGCGGATTATATTCGTCAAGTCACCCTACCCAAAATTGAAGAAGGGCTAGAAAAAAGCGGTCGCACACGCGCTGATATTTCTCTAAACTCGGCAATCTTTGTTGCCACCAACGACGCTGAAAAAATCGAAGCCAAAAAACAAATTGCATTTTATGCTAGCACACCGGCTTACCGTCCCGTGTTAGAATTGCATGGTTGGGGTGACTTGCAAGAACGTTTGCAACAAATGACCCGTGATGGCAAATGGGAAACCCTTTGGCAAGAAATCAGCGATGAGATGCTCAATACATTAGGAGTGATTGCTGAGCCACAAGATATTGGTCATGCTGTCAAAGAGCGTTATGATGGCTTGTTAGATCGCATTGGATTCTATTTGCCGTTTGTCCCTGGGCAACGAGATGACTTTTGGCGGGCAACGATTAATGTCTTTCATGATGCTTAGCGATAGACCACCCAACTCAAAGAATTAAAAAGGATAATTATGACTACACCATATGAATACGCTGAAAAAAATCATGATCAGTTTATTGCAGAATTAATTGATTTTTTAAAAATTGAAAGCGTAAGCACTGACAAAACACGTTATGATCAAGTGAATCAAGCAGCTGACTGGCTAAAAGACCATTGCGTCAATATTGGCTTAGAAAATGTTGAAATTATGCCTACCGATGGGCACCCCATCGTCTATGCTGACTGGCTCCATGCAGGTGATGACAAACCCACGGTGCTGATTTATGGGCATTATGATGTTCAACCGGCTGATGATCCCAACGATCCATCTATGTTGGCTGAATGGGTTAGCCCACCATTTGATCCTGCTATTCGAGATGGCCATTTGTATGCACGCGGCGCAACTGACGACAAGGGGCAGACTTTTATTCATTTAAAAGCATTTGATAGCCAAATGAAGGCAACGGGAACTTTTCCCGTCAATATCAAATTTATGATTGAAGGGGAAGAGGAAATCGGTTCCCCCAATTTGCTGCCCTATCTAAAAGAAAATTTGGATCGATTAGCCTGTGATGTTGTCGTTGTGTCAGATAGTGATGTCTTAGCACCAGATAAACCCAGCATGACCTATGCCCTACGTGGGTTGGTCTACACTGAAATTCATGTTAAAGGTGGCGATTCAGATCTACACTCCGGATCATTTGGGGGGGCTGTGCATAACCCTGTACAAGCATTAGCCGAAATCTTGGCTCAACTGCATGATGCAAACGGCACCATTACCGTGCCAGGATTTTATGATGATGTGGTTCCCCTAACGGATGAAGAACGAGAATTGCTTGCCAAAATCCCTAAAACCGAAGCAGAATTTATGGCAGAAGGAAAATTATCCGCTTTATGGGGGGAAAAAGAATATACCGTCTTGGAACGGGTTGGGGCGCGCCCCACACTCGAAATTAACGGGATGATTGGCGGTTTTACGGGCGATGGTCAAAAAACGGTGATTGGTAAGAGCGCAATGGCAAAAGTCAGTTGCCGTTTAGTAGCTAACCAAGACCCAGATAAGATTTTTGACTTGCTGAAACGTCATATTACCAACATTACCCCTGACAGTATCACAAGCGAGGTCAAGCGCTTAGGCGCACATGCTGACCCTGTGTTGGTGCCGATTGATAATGCAACAGTTAAGGTTGCAAGTGAAGCCTATGAAGCTGTTTTTGGTACACAACCATACTTTATCCGTAGCGGCGGCTCGATCCCAGTTGTTGGGTTTTATCAAACCATGCTCAATGTCCCGGTCTTGCTGATGGGGTTTGGGTTACCGGATGATAACCTCCACGCCCCTAATGAAAAATTCACACTGGTGATGTTTGAACGGGGTGTTCAAACCATGCTGCACTTCTACAACAACATTGAAACTGCCTTTTAAGGCATACTCAGTGCTATAATGGTGAATGAATCATCATAATATATGACTTCGGTCTGAATACCGCGTGCTTGGGCAAGGGCAATCCAAGGCGCGGTTTCAGTTTTAGGGGCAACAAAATAACGCGATGTTTGAATCGTTGAAAGGTCTTGCAGTGCATAATCAATCATTGCATCCGGCGTAGCAAAGTATAATAAAATAACGTGTGGTTCGGCGGATAAGTAGTAGCGAAGTTCCCATCCCAAAGAATGCTCATAAAAAATTTCTCCCGCAAATTGTGTATTCATCACCTCGGCTAATTGAGCAACTCCCTGAGCGCGATCATTATCATGGGCGATTGGTGTTTGTCCTTGGCTTGTTTGCCACCCCAAAGGTGTACCCAAAACAAGTATCAAGCCAATAATCCCAATATGCCACTTTGCGGGAAGAAATGCGGTTAGTCCGAGCGATACAAAAAGAATACTAGCGGGTAAGATGATCAATAGATATCGGTCATAAATATTAAAAGCTACCAGCCACTGTATACCCAAATAAACAATACAAAATCCTACCAGCCCCCAATACCGAAAATATATTAACTTTTGTTGGGAACGCTGTTTCCATAAATAGGCTACCCCCAAAACAAAACCAAATAATAAAATCAGGATATGAGGTGTCAGATACGCTAACCAATCAAGCCATGTTTGTGCGCGTGGGATAACCTCATCAGGGCGGATCAAACGGTTTCCATCGTAGTTTTGCGCTCCCAACGCCCAAAAACTCCCAATACTCCCCATCTGATCCCAAATACTCGCCGTGATAATGGGTAAGGCAACCAACATGACGACTTTAAAAATATTTTGGGGTGTTGGCAGTGGTTGCCCAATGCAAAAAAACAATAAAAGGGGGGCGCTCCACAACGCGGCGGGTTTTGTAATGATCGCACAGCCAAACGCCACGCCTGCAAGCCCCCATCGTTGATATAAAACCCCCGCTAGCGCGGCCAATGTCCATGTCAGCATTTGCATGTCTGTAAAATTCGTGACCGAAAACCCAATGTGTAACGGGGATACTACAAAGAGAAGGGTTGCTAGAGATGGAGTTCTTAGTAACTTTTTGGAGATAATATAAAATAAGGCAATGCTGATGATACCTGCGAAGGCGTTTGGTAAGCGAGTAGATAACTCGCTATCCCCTAAAAGGGCATAAAACCAGCCATTAATAAAATATTGTAAGGGGGGCTTGTCTACAGGAATATTCAGTAATTGCCAATCGCCCCATATCCCAATGCGCCTCGCTAAATCAGCGTATAGCGCTTCGTCAGGGTGTAATTGCTGTTCGCGGGCTAAGCTAGAAAGCCTGAGCCATGCCCCCAACAAGATAAGACTAATTGGTAAAGCGGTAGCGAATAAGCGTCCATAATGCGATGGGTGCATCATACCATTTAATCTTCTTGCCTTCTTCCCATTCACGCCCATTATAAGAGATTGGTACTTCGTAGATCCGAACCCCTTTTTTCAACACTTTGGCTGTGATTTCGGGTTCAAGATCAAAACTCCGTGAGCGAATGACAATATCATCAACAATTTCAGCCCGGAACATTTTATAACAGGTTTCCATGTCACTTAAAATGGTGTTATAGAGGATATTGGTGCTAAGCGTTAAAAATTTGTTGGCAACCATATTCCAAAAAAACATTGTTTTGCGTGGACCACCTAAAAAGCGAGAACCATATACAACTTTGGCACGACCTTCTTGGATCGGTTTTAATAACGCAGGGTAATCTCGAGGATCATATTCTAGATCGGCATCTTGGATGAGGTAAACATCACCTGTTGCGGCTTTAAACCCCGTGCTAACCGCTGCACCTTTGCCTTGGTTTACCTCATGCAAGATGATTTTTACCATGTCATACTGTGCTTCTAATGTTGGAAATAGGTCACGCGTGCCATCGGTTGAGCCATCATCCACAATGATGATCTCATGCGCTAAATTCACAGCAACCACTTGGCTTAGAATTTCTTCAAGCGTGGATACTTCGTTATAACAAGGAATAATGACTGAGAGTTTTAATTGATTTGACAAATTGAATACTCCTCGCGGAATGGATTTCAGAATTATAGCGACAGGCCATTCGCTAAACAAGCCTAGCGAAAAACACCGATACTATTGTTTTGTCGTGCTTCGCACTAAAATAGTGCTTATGTCCTATCGTGGTTAAATACAGGGGAAAATAAATGAGACGTATCATTTGGATAGCATTATTGATTAATGGTCTGGTATTGTTAGCTGCTTGCGAAGAAGACACACCCACTCCAGATGTACAAAATCAACAGATCGGCCCCTTAGATTGGGATAATTCCCCTGAAACCATTATTTTACGTATTGAGCAACGACTTTACGATGCACCACCTGCCGAAGCCGCCAACACCATTCCATTATGCACTGTTTGGGGGGATGGACGGATTGTATGGGTTAACGAACTAGAAAACGTAGAGTTAGAAACAGATGAAGTACAAATTCTGGAATCAAGAATTTCAGAACAGCAAATGCGATCATTAATAGAGGACGTTATTTTTACTGGATTTTATGATTGGGAATCTAATTTCATCATCCCTGAATTAGAAAATCCTTTTGTGAGCAGTATTACGTTAAACTTGATGGTTGAAACACGTACCGTAGAACGGTATACCAGTTGGCCGGCCAATGGCTTTGACCGTATTTTGACTGCCTGCCAGCAAATTAGTGATACCCCCGCTGTGTTTTTGCCACAGGGATTATGGGTTTCTGCATATCGTATAGAACCACAAGAATTCCAAGGGGAATGGCGTTGGATACCTGAGGCGGCGGGCTTTAACCTTGCTGATGTGGCAGACGGTAGCGCACCCCAATGGATTACAGGTGACTTTGCGGCATTAGTTTGGGAAAACACGATATTAGCATCCGCTAGTACACAGGTTTTAGACAACGACGCGACCTATGAATTGGCTATCCAAGTGCCCGGGGTTTCGCGGGATTCTCCACCAACTCCCAACTAATCCTAGGGATTTTTATCGTAATGGAAAAAATCAGCCGTTGGTGTTTCTAACCATTCGGCAAGTGTTGGGGCTTCGGCGTCTTTTGGGGATAGTGTGGGCGAATCGATGCCCCATTCAATACCAAGCTCAGGATCGTTCCAACGGATGCCACCTTCTGTTTGTGGGTTATAAATGCCTGTACATTTATATTGAATTTCTGCTTCATCAGACAAAACATGGAATCCACGTGCAAACCCTGCGGTTGCCCATAGTTGTTTTTTATTTTCGGCAGAAGCTTCGACCATAACATATTGCCCAAGGGTAGGGGAACCTTTCCGAATATCGACAGCCACCAATAATGCCCGCCCTACAGGAACTCTCATAAGTTTTGCCATATAAGGCGAATGCTGAAAGTGTAATCCCCTGACCACCCCTTTGATAGATTTTGAGTGGTTATCCTGAATAAAAGGTTTATCCGTAATCCCAAGATTAGCAAACAAATCTTGGCGATACACTTCCATAAAAAATCCCCGATCATCATCAAACACCACGGGGTGAATAATTTTTACAGCATCGAGATGTGTTGATTCTACTTCGAACGGCATCTTATCTCCCTTGATTTAATATAGCGGCCATTTGCTGTGCGACCACGGGCGTACTGTAATACTGTTTTACAGTTCCAGCAGCACGTTGCCCCATCGCCAAACGGTATTGTGCATCATCCCTCAATAATGTAAGGGCATCAATCCAATCTTGTTCGGTATAACACAAGATACCTCCATTATGACGCTGTACTGCTGTTACATAGGAGGGTTGTGGGCTGACAATTGCTGGCAATCCTCTTGCCATACCGAGTGTAATTTTATACTCCGTATGGCCAAGATTGTACCCGTTATTTAAGTATCGTGGAGAAATGATCGCATCGGCTTGTTTGAGAAGCCTCGAATAGCGCCAGTCTGAATACCGAAACCACCGCATGGATATAACATCTTGAAGGACATCGATAATGGGGGGGCGGGCATTACTCACTAACCATAATTCAAGGTTGGGGACTTGGGCAAATACTGGTTTTAAGACTTGTAATTCATTTGATTTAAACGCCATGCCACTCCAAATTAAGCGGAGCGTTCCAGTGGTATCCCGATGTTTCGTTGGTGAAAACATCACTGGTAACACATTATCAGGCACCCATGTGACCTGTGGATTGAAATCCATCACAACATCCCGAATATATTCTGAGTCTGCGATAACATGATCCGCTAGCTGGGTTAATGTTGTGGCTGCGTGTTGGGCTTCGCGTGTTGGGTGGGTGCGTGGATCGGTGTAGTCTCCCCAAATGTAGTAGTAATTTACATTGGCGTCATATACTAAAAAAGTTTTTTGCTGTTTAAGTTGATAAGCCGCTTCTAAAATTTCTTGATGAAATGATTTAATGATGACAACAGCATCATAAGATTGATTGGCACGATAAAAACTATTGTGAAACCCCATGCGATTCAGGTATAAGGCAACATTGCGGTAGCGCATAGTGAGCATCGCACCTGACCGTAACCAAACCCCAATGGGAGATGGACGGCGTGGATATTCTGATGTAATCCAACCGACACGAAGTTTAGAAGGCATGACGTTCCTTAAACAAGGATTGTTTACCAGTGAGGATTCGTCGCCATTTAGCCACTTGTTGCCGAATATCATAAGACCGTTGTGCTACCCATGCTCGTGACCGTACCTGTACTGATGGTAATGGGTGACGTGGTACATCCTGCATAGCATCTAGATATTGTCTGAAAATTTTTGAAAAGGTAAAGCTAGTACTAGCATGTTGCCGTGCATTAGCTTGATAAATATCCAACTGCGCCAAAACAAGATCACATTGGGGGCGAAAACTTTCGTCGTCCGTGATGGCTAATCCTGCATTTTTACCAACTAATTCAGGGGTTCCGCCACTATTCATATAAAGGATGGGCAAGCCTGATGCTAATGCTTCGATAACCACATTGGGGCAAGGGTCATACAACGATAAATTTAAAAATATATCAGCACTCCGCATCAAATCCGGTAAATGAGTATGCGCTACTCTACCTAATTGGAGCAGATTTGGGGGGGATGCCTCAAATGTCGTTTGCCCAGCATGGAGAAACTCTAAGTCAGGGTTCAAGCGTGCCAATTCTGGTAAACGCCATGTCCCTTTATTTCGATTTTTACTCCAACTAATCGTTAAGATTCTAGGCTTTGTCTTCTTTGGTAAATCATATTGATTACCGATTGGCGAAAATCGCTCCACATCCACAGGGTTGAAAATAATGGGGCCTTCTTGATGAATAAGCTTATATTTTGTTCGGGTTGTATCATAGCTATAGTGGCTTTGAAAGATTGTCTGGTCTGCCAGTGTATTGACATCACGCTGTAACCAATCTACACCATCATACCGTCCATAGTCTTGCGCAACACCATCAATACGATGGATAACTCGCATGGTTGGGCGCGATTGTTTAATCTCATACGCTTGTTTAAAGGGGGTCTGCCATGAATTTAAAAAAAGAAGATCGTAATCTTCATGTAGATTATTTGTCCACGGGATGTTCTCTTGAGTCAAATAATCTTGAAAGTTCCGCATAAAGGTATAACTCCCCCCAGCAGGAGAAGCCGGTAGTGCCAAACAAATTTTCATGAAAATGGCCACCAATCTCGATAGTTAACAATTTTATCCTGAATCCAACGCCATTTCATCAACATCAACGAAACACCATGCTGGGTTGCTGAGGGCATTGGACGGCGCCGTGACTTATTGATGATGTCTAAATAGCGTGAAAAGATAACATCCCGTGAAAAATTGGTTTCTGCATGTTGACGCGCATTTGTTTGGTAAGTTGAAAGATTAGCCATGATTTCGTTGAATTGTGGGCGGAAATTTTCATCATTACGGATCACAAGCCCCGCATCATCTCCAACAAGTTCGGGGGTTCCACCGCTAGACACATACAAAACAGGGAGTCCAGAGGCTAAGGCTTCAATTACCACGTTCGGGCACGGATCATATAGCGACAAATTTAAAAACACATCAACACTCCGCATCAAATCTGGTAATTCATCATGCGGAACTTTGCCAAGATGCCGAATATTCGGGGGGGGATTGTCAAATGTGGTTCGTCCTGCATACAAGAATTCTATATCAGGATTCAGTGATGCGATTAACGGAATCCGCCACGCCCCTTTATTGTGATTTGCGCTCCAACTGACGGTTAAAACACGCGGCGTTTTTGCATCTGGCAAGTTGTACCGTTGCCCCTGCGGTGTATAGTGACTTATATCGACTGGATTATAAACCGTTTCGCCATCTAATCGGATAATCGAATGTTTTTCCATTGTAGAATGACGAGAATAGTCACTTTGAAAAATGGTGGTATCGGTAACCGTATTGACCGCTAACTGAATTAAATCGGCATTATCGGTGCGGCCATAATCACGTCCCGCACCGTCAACACGCTGGACGACTCGTAATTGAGGTAACCGTTTTTTTTGTTCATAAACGGCTTTGTAGCGTGTTTGCCATGCATTCACAAATAAGATGTCATATTCGGCATTGATGTCATCAGTCCACTCAATTTTGTTTTCAGTTAACCATGTGCGCCAAAGTTTTCGGAAGGTTCCACTACCACCTTGTTCTTTAGGAATGGATGGAATACAAATTTTTGTCATGGTGTATAAGCAGACGGTTGTTCAAATTGTTTATGATACAGTGTCGCATATCGTCCATTTTGGGCAATGAGTTCATCATGTCTTCCAAATTCAACCACTTGCCCTTTTTCCATCACAACAATTTTGTCTGCATTAAGGATAGTTGATAAACGGTGAGCAATCACGACTACAGTACGATTTTGGCTTAAGTGATCAAGCGCCGCCTGAATCAGTCGCTCATTTTCTGTGTCTAATGCACTAGTGGCTTCGTCTAAAATCAAAATCGAAGGATCACGCAAAATAGCGCGTGCAATAGCAATCCGTTGACGCTGCCCACCCGAAAGCAACACGCCACGATCACCTACCACTGTTTTGTAACCTTCGGGTAGTTCCTGAATAAAATCATGGGCATTGGCATATTTAGCAGCTTGTTCTATATCCGCTTGTATTGCATCAGGGGAACCATAAGCGATATTTTCAGCAATGGTATTGTTGAAAACAAACGTATCTTGACTGACCACCCCAATGTTGTGACGCCAATTTGCTAGGCGCAGATCTCGCAAATCGACACCATCTACCAAAATACTGCCTTCCTGTGGATCGTAGAGCCGTACTAAGAGATCAACTGTAGTCGATTTCCCGGCTCCAGATGATCCCACTAATGCCACTGTCTGGCTTTTGCCAATGGTGAGGTTAATGTTCCGTAGCGCCCATGCATCACGTTTATTATACCGAAACCCCACATTCTTAAATTCAATAGCTGTATTCAGGGCTTTAAATTCGGTGTTTCCATCGGGCATCGGCGAAAGATCTTCCTCTTCCAACAAATACACGACATTGCGCACAGATGCTAAATTCGCGCTGATCGTTGTGCGTTGGGCATTCAAGCTCAATACATGTGGCATCATACGATATAAGATTAAAATGAAGGTGCTCACAATGGGGATCAGTGTTGTTTGATCAACATTGAGGACAATACCGCTAATGGCTAACATTGCCGCCAGTAAGCCAATCACCAGCAATTCTAGAATCTGACGGGAGGCTTCTGTTGTGACTTTAAGAATTAAAAAACCACGTTGCAATTTTTGCAACAGGTTGAAGTAACGGCTTTTTTCATAATCTTGCTGGTGCATGATGCGGATAATACGTTTTGCACTGAGAGTTTCCATCGTTCCATGAGTCACTTGCAGCGCATAGTCATATTGTCGACGCCCCACCCTATCAGCATAGCGGACTAAAGTCGTCAGCGAAATAAAGACTAAAATCAATAATACCGCAGCCACTAATGTCATCTGCCAAGACACGACCACCAAGGCACTAATATAGACCATCATTGTAAAAAAGCTTGAACCGATGGTCACAATACCAAACACCGCTGCCGCCGCTTTACCTGTTTCACTATTAAGTACCATTTGCCAATCAGAATCGCGCCGTAAGTTTAGGTTTTCATATGATAGGCTCAGCAGTTGTGTATACACTTCTTCACGCAATTCGCGATCTAAGCGATATTGTAACCACCCTTGAACCGTAATCGCCGCCATATAAACGCTCGTTTTAATGACAGTTAGCCCTACAAACATAATAGCTGCCGCTTGTAGCAATTGATCATCTGGTACATCATCAAAAATACCATCAATAAATGTTAGGATTCGATTCCCTTCAGTGACGGTCTCGGTGTCTTGCCCAAGACCTTCCAACATTGGAATCACCAATAATACTGAGAACCCTTCGGTGAATGCGGTAATAATGATGAGAATTAAGGTCAACACCCCAATCCACCAATAGGCGCGCAAGCGTTGCGCTAGGCTGATAAATTCGCTCAGGGGATTTACCTCCTCCATAAAATTGCGTGTGCGAGAGCTAGTATAACGGATGGTGTAATAATGTTGCCTGAGTGACAGGTGAGCGTCTTCATAGAGCATATTTGGGAAAATTTTGTATTCTTGTGTCAAGTTGGTTATAGTTTCGCTTGTAAAATTTCAAACCCTAAGCTAATCTAAGCTAGACGAAAATCAACAGGGCGGTTGACCTATGAGCGCTTCATTTGACAAGTTAAAAGCCTTACTTGAAGAAAAAGGCTCGTTAGAACAAGCAGATATTGAAAAAATCACAAAAGAACATGGTGAACTCCAAGCCCAAGAAGCAATGGAGTTAGAATCTTTGCGACTCAAAAAAGGGAAAGAGACTCGTAAAGAAGTCACGATGGATGAATACTTAGAAGCCACAAAAACACTTGATACTGCGGAAGAAGGTAGTGAGGAATATAAAAAAGCGGAAGAAATTGTAAACGCTTTTGAAGCTGGCGGTTAAGTTCATGTGGCGTGCCGCAGCATTTGGCAGAGACTCATAAAAATAGTAAAATGGCGCATGATTGTGGCATATTAATGTGGTGTTTGTATGGCTGAGCAACCTAAAATTCTTTTTTCATTAGATGATGAAGCTATCCGATGGCAAGAATGTGCTATTTGTGGTGAACAGCGCCAAGAAGTGGTTCATAATGATAACACGCCTGATTTTGCGGTGTGTCGTAATTGTGAATCAGTATTCGTGTTGGAAGATGGTGGCAAAATGCGAATGCTCTATGGCAAGATTGGTGTTGAAATGCCAAATACAACCACATATGCCCTCAAACTATGGCGTAAGTATATTGACATTCGTTCCATCGCCATCCAAGAACGCAAGCCTGATGACGTTGTCGTCGATGAAAATGAACATCGTTACTTAACGCAGGATGATCAATACCTTTCATTAGAAGCACAAAAATCTAATTTGCTCTATTCGCAACTAAAAAAGAGTGATAGCCCAAGGCGGTTACGCGAAACAAGCGAACTCCCCAACTTGGATGAATTATTCAAAGATCCCGAATAAATTTTTGCCTGCAATCATGAGTAGATCATGATAAACCGTAAGGCATGACCGCATGACCCCCTCTTTGTTACAGATACACCGTAAGCAAAGAGGGTTTTTACATTATGACAAAGAAAAATTTAGTTATTGGGTTGGCAATTATCGCGCTAGTTGCGGCAATTGGTGTGGCTGTTGTCACAGCGCAATCTGGCCTCGAACGTAATTGGCCAAATACAGATTTTAGCCAAACCAGTGTGGATTTAGATGACATTATTTCTGGGGGGCCGCCAATTGATGGTATCCCACCCTATTATCCCGTAGATTATATATATCCTGATGATGTGCCATTTCTGGGTGGCGAAATTCCCCGTTTCACAACCGAGTATAGCTCTATTGAGGAAACCAATGCGTATTTACCAGATGAGCAACAAGTTATTGCTGTCGAAATTGATGGTGATGCACGGGCTTACCCCCTGATTTTGCTAAATAATCACGAAATTGCGAATACTGAAATCGGTGGGGTTCCAGTGGCGGTAACCTTCTGCCCCTTGTGTAATGCATCAATTGTTTTTGATCGCACCATTGACGGTGAAGTTCATCACTTTGGTGTCAGTGGTTTATTGCGCAACAGTGATATGGTTATGTGGGATCACGAAACGCAATCTTGGTGGCAGCAGTTCACCGGCGAAGCGATTGTCGGTGAATTAAACGGCACACGTTTGACCCAGATTCCATCTATCGTGGTGAGTTGGGGTGAGTTTAAGGAACAGTTCCCAGAAGGGATTGTCTTAAGAAATCAACGTGGCGGAAACCCACTCTCTAGCATTTCATATGCCGGGTATGACCGTAATGGCAATGCCTTCCTCTACTTTGGAGAAGCGGATGACCGCTTGTTTACCACCGAACGGGTTCTGGGTTACTTTGGGGCAGACGGAGCAATTGCTTATCCATTTAGTGCCTTGGCAGAAAATCCCGTAATCAATGAACAAATCGGGGGTGAACCCGCTGTTGTTTTCTGGCAATCTGGCTCAGTCTCTCTGTTCACAAGCAGTATTGAAACGGGTTCAGCCGCACTATATGAAGCGACATTAGAAGATGGCACTACCTTGACCTTTAGTGTTGAAGGCGAAGAAACCATCGTTGACGATCAAACCGGGAGTACCTGGAATGTCTTTGGACGGGCAACCAGTGGCGAACTTGAAGGTACACAACTACAACAATACTTGGCTTATCCCCACTTCTGGTTTGCATGGTCGGCTTTTCGTCCAGATACCGTTATTTGGGAAGCAGGTATAACCGCTGATGATGCCTGGTCTAACTAGCTGGTAGAGATGTATGGTTGAACAATGAAATTAAGAGAACCGCAAGCAAATGCCTGCGGTTTTTTTAGTTATAATTGCTTATGTTTGCGGAGCTTTAGCCTAGCTCGTGGAGTAATCAGTGGGTCATCAGGCGCAGGGTGTAATTCATTGATGATGCGCCGTGCATCACCCGCGGGAAATGTTGTAATCCGAAATTGACGCGCTCCTTCAGGGGGTTGGTCTGGGTCAATCGCGATATAAAAAATGTGATCGGTGTGGGCCGCCAAAAACTTCCGTACCTCTTCAATTGACCCAACAAAATTATTTGCAGCAGCGAGTTGTTTAGGCGTATATAATGATGTTCCGGAAAGATAACTGGCTGTATAGTAGGGTTTGCCATCAATTAAGGGGGCAAAGGCGCTCCAACCAAGTCGGTGTTGTACCCACACGAAACCATCATTAAATGTATAATTTTCGACTTCAAATTTATCCCCAAATTCAAAGGCACCAAGATATTTATTGTTCATGTTGGGTGCTTCTCGAATCCGCAAACGGCGAACTTCTACACGATATTCTTCAGCCTGCTTGAGTGTGTAAACCGCATAAGATACAGATTGGTTCTGGTGGGCGGCATTCATATAGCCCTGCAACGCATTTAATAGGACTGTATGTTGAATAATTTCAGCTTGTGGTTTTTGGGGGCTACTGAGTGTTGCTAAACAGGTAGCAACTACTTCTTGGTCTTGGTGGTAAACAGATTGATCTAGCCAGATTAAATCTTTCGCATATTGTTTCTCTGGTTCACGTATCCCTAGCCGTTGCCATACTGATTTAAGAGTTTGCCACCCCCCTAATTTGGGTTCAAACGCATCTAACCAGTTAGGCAATACACGCCCAGCACCACTATCAGTGATCAAAATCTTCACGGGGATGTGATTAGTGCGGCAATAATCTCTTAGTGAGCGGTAACGTCCTACAAAAGATCCAACTTGGGTAAACTGCTGTGGGTAGGGGATAGGATTAACAAGCTTCCTGTTATCGGCACTTGTCACATCTGGAATATTAGCATTTGGCCCATAGCCAACATAGGGAAACATAGGATAGCGTTCATCAATACCAATCAGGGCATGAAAATCAGCAGCTGCTTCTAAAGCGCGTTGGTAATTGCTCCAGTCTGTTGGTGGTTGGATAAAGTTTCCGGCACACATCCGCAAATTATACAAGTCATAGGCATATTCTATGGCTAAGGCATCAAATGTTGCGGTTTCTGGCGTTAACTGATTGGCACGTGGTGTTAAGTGATATGCCCACCGTAGCTTCACAATATCAGATTCAATGTCTGCCATAAACGTTTTCACGGCTTGTTCAATATTACCGCCCTCGTCTTCAATATAATCTTCTACAAGGGGTAAGCTATCCCGCCGAAAAAGGTAATACGCGGTTGCTCCAAGGGTTGCATATGCAATATCAAGAAGTTCTGGTTGATCCACTGCAAGAACCGCTTTTGGGCGTAGTTTTTCTAACCAGACTTGCACAGTTGGTAAATCTGAACCATTATGGAGTTGAATGCCAAATTTTGTAGGCATATACTATCCTTTCACTTGTCTATAGCTTACCTTATTTTTGGGATATGCACAGACCAAGTGACCTTGTACAAACAATCGGCACAAATAAACCTATGAATACACAAGATAGTAGCCTTATATCTAATCAGAATTTACATATCTTAGTCGTTGACGATGACTGGATGAATCGAGAGGTGTTGGAAGCTTATTTACAAACACAACATTATCGTGTGAGTTCTGCCGCCAATGGTAAAGATGCCCTGCGCATCGCAGATGACGATGTGCCCGATCTGTTGATGTTAGATGTAATGTTGCCAGATATGAGCGGCTTTGATGTTTGTAGGCTCATTAAGCAAGGTGACAAAACCAAATTTGTTCCTGTTGTGATGGTAACGGCACTTGAGTCTGATGATGACCGCTTGAAGGCCATCGAAGCTGGTGCAGATGATTTTGTGACGAAACCATTCAATTCATTATTGATGTTAACCCGTGTCAAGTCATTGCTACGCCTTAAAAAGTTGAGTGATGAACTCCAAGCACGGACTGAGTTGCTGCAAAAAGTGTTGAACCGATATGTTGACAAGGATATTGCCGATGTGATCATGATTGATCCGGATCGCTACCTAAAGTTGGGGGGGGAGATGCGCCATGTAACGGTCTTTTTTGGCGACCTTAGTGGGTTTACAGCCTTTGCTGAAAAAAACTCTCCGCAAGAAGCGATTAAAGTGCTAAATATCGTATTTTCTGAGTTAACGCAACTCATCTTTGACCATCATGGGACATTTGATAAGTATATTGGTGATGAAATGATGGCCTTTTTTGGGGCGCCGGTTTCGACAGGGGACGATACTTTAAATGCTGTAACCATGGCATGGCAGATGCAACAAGCATTTAATGCCATGAAAGAACGGTTGGGCGCACAACTTGAAAATCTATCGCTTGAAATGGGGTTGCATACTGGTATGGTCGTAGTCGGGAATGTAGGGTCTGAACAAACCATGAACTATACAGTTATTGGGGATGTTGTGAACACGGCCAAACGGTTACAAGAAATTGCCAACGGTCAACAGATACTCATTAGCGAAGATACTTATAAAGAAGTTAAAGATCGCGTTGAAGTGAATCGCTTAGAATCACAAGTATTGCCGGGCAAACGGGAACCGATGGTTTTGTATGAATTAAAAGGCTTAAAGCCGTAGGGTAGACGTGTGGTGAATCTAGTTTAGGATTGTTATCATAACCCTATGGTTACAACCTATCGCCGCCAAGGCCCCTCCACCCCCTTAATTATCATCGTCGCTATCACATTTGTGTTAGCGTGTTTTTTGATTTATACCGTTGGTATTTCTAGTGTAGAAGAAATCGCCAACCAACCCACTCCAACTAATAGCCCCACCGCAACGGATATACCAGCTTTTGCTCTTGCACCGTCTCCCACCCCTGTGCCAGCTTGTGAAATTTTCAGCATTAATGTTGATACAGCCTATATGCGTAGTTGCCCGGATTTAACCTGTGATGTGCGCGAACGGATTTATTTAGGACAGGAAGTTTGCGCCTATGGCCGTGCTGTGGATGGTGATTTTTTAAACTCGGAAGAATGGTTCATTATCGATCTCAATCCAAGAGGGGCATTTCGGGATATTGTTTATATGCACAATAGTGTCTTGCGACCTGTGAACCCGACACCACGCCCCTCACAAACATTTACGCCCTTACCAACAATTACATTAACCCCGACGCTCCCGCTTATGACGGATACGCCCACACCCTTACCCACTATCCCACCATTTCCGAGTAATACGCCAGATGGAACCTTAACCCCACTCCCTAATATTCCATTACCCGGGGTCGTACCCACACTGCCACGCCAAGAGTTTTAGCGGTACACTACAGGGCTGTGATCCGAAAAAACTAACATCAATGGGTTCTCTATGACACTTTTCCTCATCCTATCATTTCTGGGGGCTTTAGCCACTAGTATTGCGGTTACATTATATGGTGGACATCAATTGGTACGCCGTCGTGAACCTGATCCGGTGGATACCCCTGAAAACTATGGTATGGCATATGAATCTGTTGCATTCCCTAGCCGCTATAAACTCACAATGCGCGGTTGGTGGATCCCACATGAAGCCCCCCGTGGCACGATTATTTTTTGTCATGGTCAAAATGGCAGCATGGCAGGGGATTTACCACAAGCGCGTGCATTTCATCAAGCAGGGTATAACATCTTGATGTTTGATTTACGGGCTCATGGCGACTCTGACGGGGATAAAATGACCTATGGATGCTTTGAAAAAGAGGATTTACTAGGCGCTATTGATTTTGTGCGTACAAAGCCCAATGTTGATAAAGTTGCTGTGATTGGGTTTAGCATGGGGGCGGCAGTTGCAACCATAGCAACCGCCCTGAGTCCCCATGTGTCTGTCTTAATTGTTGATGGTATTTTTAGGCGCTTTTTATCGGCAGTACAGGCAGAACTAAAACGCTATCTACCAACACCGCTAGCTGCGTTAATGGCACAATCTGTTGTATTGGGGGGAACACTGCTAACCAACACACGAATGTATCAAGTTAGCCCATTATTGTGGTTTAAACACATTCGATCAGATGTTGCCGTTTTATTCATCCATGCTGAACAAGACCGATATACTTCACATGAGGATATTCAATTTTTAGCATCAGAATTTAAGGGAACCTCCAAGATATGGGTTGCTTCAGGGAGCGAGCATCGAGAGGGATTTAAGGAGCATCAACAAGGTTACATGGATGTTGTGCTAGGCTGGTTAGATGCGCACTATCGCCCCTAACCAGCGTTTTGCCAGTCATACTTTAAAACGGAATATCTTCGGGGCTATTAGGTGCACCACCATAATTATCACCATCATCGTAATTATTATCATAGTTGCCGCCGCCTCCACCTTGTGAGTCACCACCCCGAACGAGGGTACGGTACGTGCGTGCTGTTACATTGAGGTTGACAATCACGCGCCCCTCGTTATTGGTGTAATGATCCGCTTCAATGCGATCCCCCACAACCAACAGCAACATACCTTTCGTAATACGTTGATTAACCCGTTCTGCTTGTTCACCCCAAAACGTAATTTTGAACCATGTTGTTTCTTCTTGCCAGTCATTACCAACACGACGATTACGATTGACTGCCAAGCTGAAGTTACAGACTGCCGTGCCATTTTGTGGTGTAAACCGTAATTCTGGGTCACGCCCAACCCGCCCAACCAATGTAATTTCTGAATACATATGTCTACCGATCCTTCTAGTATTTTATCTTTTTATTTTAGAACAATTGTTCATTTTATTCAAGTCTATGATGTGAACTTTTCACGTCCAGCAATCATATGAGCAATCACGTCACCAACACCTTCTAATGGTGGGTGGAAGGTTCTAGCATACTCTAATCGAGCAATAATGCTATCGAGTGTCATAATATCTGGTGTAAGGTCAATCGCTTCTAGAAACAGCTTAACAGCGGCTTCTGCGTCATGTTTTAACAGCATTGCTAATGCCATGTCATGCTTTGCCCAATAATCATCAGGGGTATCGCGCAAACGGCTAAGGGCTTTGGCTTCGGCTAGGGCCAAGTGGCGTATAATCTTTTCTTTATCATTTTTAGCTGTGTAGAGCATCGCTAGATTAATTTCAGGATACGACCGACGGGGTGTTACCGCTGCTGCACGTGAATACGCACCAATTGCATCATCTGTGCGGCCTTGCCGACGGTACAAGCTACCTAATACACCAAAATAAGATTCCCCTTGTTCATTAACCAGTTGGGGATCTTCTGTCGTGGCTTGGAGTAGATAATTTTCAGCCTGATTATATAGCTGATTACGGATCATCATATCCGTAATCGCATCCCCTTTGCGGCGAATGGCTAGCCCTAACGCTGCTTTCGTTGGACTATGAGAAAAATTATCATCTTCAAGGGATTCTTGGTAAGCTAAATTAAGATGTGTAATCGCCTCTTCAATAGACCCGCGCCGCATCATCAAAAGACCTAATAGATAATTATTGGGAATATTTTCAGGATCAATCTCATAAGCCTCTTGACCGGCTTTGATGGCGGCAGCAATGTTATTTTCCCGCGCCAAACGTTGTGCCATCAGATGATGAGACAGTGCTTCAAAAGATTGTTCTGCCTGTTCAGTAGCGTTTTTAATTTCTTCTTCAATAAGTGTTTGACTCTGGGCTAATGTTTCTTCTAATTTTTTTTCTAAAAGCGCTAATTGCTCAATCCGTGCGGCTAATTTTGTTTCAGCATCCACCACCCGCTGATTCAGCGTAATTTCTGCTTGTGCCAGCCGTTCAAAAGTTTCTGCTTTTAGCCCCTCAGTATCTTGACGTAACTCTTGTACACTCGTGATTCCTAGCACACCGGCGGCAACCAAAACTAACCCCGCCAGAACAGAAAACCCCTCTAAAAAGCTGAGAATAAGTTCAGCAGATTGTGTGGCATCATCAGCACGCTCTAATGTCCGATTCGCATTTTCAATAGCAGGGCCACAGTCTTCGCCTGTGCAATCAATAATAATTTGGTTATTTTCATATTCAAAAATAAAATAAAGCGTTATAAACCCGATGCCTAATGCTAACAGCGATACGATAATAGGTAGTGAACTCATCCAACTCGACCGACTAATGGACAATTGGCTCATTTGGTTTTTGGCTCCCTATTCTATATATCAAAATTAGATTCGCAGTGGATTGGGGCGGTACAACCGTAAGCCTTTAGGCTTACGGTTGTTGATAAAAAATGAAAGGTTAACGGTCGCCACCACGGTTACCACCGCCACCGCGACGGTCACCACCACGATTGCCGCCACGACGGTCACCGCCACGACTGCTACCACGACCACCACCACGGCTACCGCCTCGATCACGTTGTTGGGCTTCTTCAAGGGTCCAGCCTTCAAGCACTGCTTGGCGGCTTAAGCGAACCTTACCGTGATCAATATCGGTGATCATCACCATGATTTCATCACCAACATCAAATTCGTCTTGGATGTTTTCGATCCGACCCGATGAAAATTGGCTAATATGAAGTAATCCATCTTGACCGGGCAAGAATTGGACAAATGCCCCATAGGATTCAATACGACTGATGGCTCCTGTATAGATACGGCCAATTTGTGGCTCTTCGAGCAAGCCTTCTATCATTTGGATGGCGCGTTCGGTGTTGGGGCCATCAGCACCCGTGATGAAAAGCGTGCCATCATCTTCGATTTCGATACGTGTATTGGTGGTTTCTTGAATGTTACGAACAATCTTACCACCTGGGCCAATCACTGCTCCGATTTTCTCGGGATCAATTTTGAGAATTTCCATACGTGGGGCATAAGGGCTAAGCGCTTCACGTGGTTTTGCAATAACCGCTTCCATCGCATTTAAAATTTCCAAACGGGCATCACGGGCTTGGGACAATGCTTGTTGCATCACCTCGGTTGGAACCCCCTCAATTTTGATGTCCATTTGCAAGGCTGTAATACCATCTCTGGTACCAGCCACTTTAAAGTCCATATCCCCAATGTGGTCTTCCATCCCTTGGATATCCGTCAACACGCTATAGATGTCGCCTTCACGAATCAATCCCATAGCAATCCCAGCGACAGGGTTTGTGATGGGAACCCCAGCAGCCATTAATGCTAATGTACTACCGCAGACACTCGCCATACTGGTACTACCATTGGAGGATAAGACTTCGCTCACCACACGGACAGTGTAGGGGAATGTGCGATCATCAGGAATCACGGGCAGCAACGCATTTTCCGCTAATGCCCCATGACCGATTTCGCGCCGTTTGGGACCCCGTAAGAAATAGGTTTCGCCCGTGCTGTAGGGTGGGAAGTTGTAATGGTGCATGTAGCGCTTGCTAGACTGCATAGAGAGATCATCAATTTCTTGCGCATCTCGAGGGGAACCCAGTGTGGCAATACTTAACACTTGTGTTTCGCCACGTTGGAAAATCCCAGACCCATGCACCCGCGCCAACGCATCAACTTCAACCTTTAGTTCCCGAATGGTGGTTAAATCACGGCCATCTGGGCGAACAGATTCATGCGCAATGCGTCCACGAACTTGTTTTTTCAAGTTGTCAGAAATCACTTGGCGAACAGCGCGCAAGTCAACTTCTTCATCTAGATCTTCGATACTTTCATATTCAGCAATCACAGCCTCGCGTAAGTCGTCCATCGCTTCATTACGATCATCGCGATCAAACTTAGAGCGAATGATTTCGCTAATTGGGTCATTTACACGATTGGTGACTTGTTCAGCTAGCGCGGTGTCTTCTTCTGGTGTTTCGACTTCCGCTTTTTCTTTGCCGAGTTCTTTTTGCATTTCCAGTTGCAAATCAACCATTGGTTGGAAAGATTCATGTGCTAACGCAAGTGCTTCCAACATAATACTTTCGGGAACTTCTTTTGCACTACATTCGACCATTGAGATAGCGTCACGTGTACCCGCAACCCGTAGGTTCAATGTACTTTCTTCTAGTTGGGATATGGTTGGGTTTACAATCAATTCATTGTTGATCAATCCGACCCGTGCTGCCCCAACAGGGCCACCCCAAGGAATGTTAGAAATCATAATTGCGGCACTTGCCCCCGCAATACTAATCATATCCAAAGGGTTTTCGGTGTCATGCACCATTGGGGTGATGATGATTTGGACTTCGTTCCGCAAGTTCTTTTCAAACAATGGCCGCAAGGGGCGGTCAGTGATACGGCAAATCAAAATGGCAGATTCACTCGGGCGGCCTTCGCGACGGGTGAACCCGCCAGGGATGCGCCCCATAGCATACATCCGCTCTTCAAAATCCACACTTAAGGGGAAGAAGTCGATCCCTTCGCGTGGATGTGCGCTCATCGTTGCGGTCACGAGGAGGGTGCTGTCACCAGTGCTGACCATGACAGCACCTCCAGCTTGTTCAGCAAACCCACCTGTTTTAAAGGTGACCGTTTGTTGTCCGACGGTTGTTGTAAATTCTCTGGTTCCTGGCATATTTTTGCCCTTTTACTAAAAAAACTTAGCACAACATGTCCACACTACTTCAGCGAAGTGTGTGCCATGACAAGAGTGCTAAGTCTATTACAAAATTTGTGATGAAACGTTGGTGTTAGTGACTAGCGACGTAGCCCTAACTTTGCAATCAATTCACGGTAGGCTTGCGGGTCTTTGTTTTTCAGGTACTTTTGCAAGCGGCTACGTCGACCGACTAACATCAATAACCCACGACGACTATGTTCATCATGTTTATGTGTTTTCAAATGCTCGGTGAGGTAGTTAATCCGATTCGTCAATAGTGCGATTTGCACCTGTGCTGAACCTGTATCACCCTCATGCAAGCCGTGTTCTTTAATGATAACCTCTTTATTTGAGGGCATACGATCTTCCTTAGCTTTACATCTATAGTGTTATAACGATTTGTGCCATTATATCAAACGCTTTTTTGCTTGTGTAGTTGCTTATTGGCTAGACCAGTCATCAATTACATCTTGCAAAAACTGACGAACCGTTGGATCAGCCACATCACTAACCGCTTCATAGTACATATCCCCGACCTGTATACGAACACCACCGTCCATAGACGGTAGTACATGCAGGTCTAACGCGGCAAATTGAGGATTAGATAATAAACGCCGCTGCAAGAAACCCTCTATCTGATCAGCAATACTCAATGGTTCAGGGGCAGGGGGCGCATCCCCACGAGAAAAAAAGCTTAATGGGGTTTGTGGTTGCTGTGGCGGTGGACTGTCCAGTGTCGGTTTGGGAGTATCCATCGGCTTAGTTGCAGGGGGCAAGTCTAAAACTGGTTCACTTGTTGGCGGCACTACTTGTGGTAATGGTGCGGGGGGTAGGGTTATTTGCCTTGGGGTCTCAGGTGGTGGGTTTTTTTCTTGCACAATATCAAACATATCGCGCAATAGTTTTTTAAACTTTTTGGCGCTTGTAGGATCAATTTCTGACATATGACTAAACACGGTTCCCCGCATATTGATGATCAAAGCCCCATCGACAACATCACGATAAACCCTCAAGACCTCCTGATCATTTTGTAGGATACTATTTGCCTCTACAGGGATACTGGCCGGCGACGAGGTTGGAATCATCGCTGCCATCGTAGAAGTTGTTTCTACTGAAGTGCCATCTTCACTATCTAGCATATCTATCAATGAATTAGTGACATTAGGATCATGGGGCGTTTCTGGATCTTCGTTTAGCGGTTTGGTGGCATTAAGATCAACGGGTGGATCTTGTGGCATTGGTAGCGGTGCTGATGGCTCGGGTGATGGTAAATCTGAGAGGAGTGCCCCTGTATCGGGTAATGGAATGTCAGATGTTAATGAATCAAGTGATGGCGTTGGGATGTCATCCTCTGCAAGCGTTGATTTGGGCGTATCTTCTGGTGGAAATACTAGATTTCGAAGTTGAACCCATACCCCCGGTAAGGGTTCAAGCCCGGCTGCTTCACGGCGGCGGCGTTCTTGCGAACGTCTAAAAATCAAAAATACCAACCCAAACCATGCTATCCCGGCAATCCCTGTGGCAACGACTAAACTCGCAATTTGACCAAAAAAGTCATTAATACCGGTACTATTTGTTTGTGCCAAAAACCACAACATTATTCATCCTCATTTCTGACATGATGGGCAAAAATGGGTTCCACGTTGCCCAATAGTTGTCTTTTGAATTGTACCTTGCCGGCAGGTACGGCAGGGTAAACCTGTGCGCCCATATGCGTAAAAATCATCTTGCATCTCCCCCTTTTTACCATCTGGCCGCCGATACCATCCAATGCTTGCCCCTTGGCGCTCAATCCCACGTGCTAGCACCCATCGAATAGCATGATACAGATCTTCGATTTCCGTATCATTGAGTGTGTCAGTTTTTCGGCGTGGGTGGATGTGTGAACGATGAAGCGCTTCATCTGCATAGATGTTGCCAATGCCTGCGATGAATGCTTGATTGAGTAACAACGGTTTGATGGTGCCTTTACGCTTTTCTATGCGTAATCGAAAGTCTTTTAGCGTAAATGTATCCGCGAGTGGTTCAGGGCCAAGTTTGCCTGTTATAGCATTGAGGTCTGCCGTTAGGTAAACCCGACCAAATTTACGCGAATCTGAAAAGCGCAATTGGTGATCGTTGTCTAGCTGAAAGGAAAAATGCACCCACCTGTCAGCATGTTGCTGTTCATCGTTTGGGGCAACGTATAATCGGCCTGTCATTTTTAGGTGGATGATCAAGTAATCTGCCGTTAACTTGATAACAATATACTTTGCGCGGCGGGTTACCTCTTGTATGGTTTGCCCTTGGATGCGCGCTGAAAAATGACTAACAAGCGGGGTTACCAGACTGGGCTCCCAGTCTAGCCATGCACTTTCGATAGTACGTCCTACAAGATCAGGGCGAATGCCCCGTACAACGGTTTCTACTTCAGGTAATTCTGGCATAGTTAGTTTGTAGTTGCCATAAATTGTAATGAGTCAAATAAACGATTGAGTGATTCGCTATAATTGCGCCATGCTTCTGCTGGAACCACCAATACCCAGTTCGCAATTTGCGTATCAGTTACGGGTATCCCAATAGAGTAAACCCGAACCGGATGATTTTCGATAGTCTCTTGGGTTTGAATGTAGTAAAGACACTGTTTACTCGGCTGTTCCCATACCTCAATGCCAATAAAATTTTCTTGGTCTTGGATCGAATTTTGCACTTGTGCAGCCAAGGCGCGCATGGTGTCACAAGAATTATTGTCATAGTCCGCTGGCAGGTTTTGCACAGACAGTACCCGTAACGATGGTGCAAGAAATGGATTCTCCACAATGTGTACCACACTGGTTTCTACAATATAGGCGGCTGTTGCAAATTCTCCTGTGGCCTCAATTCGTTCTGTAGCGCTAATATCACTTTCAACCTCAGCCAAAAATTGGTTGGCTTGGTCGCCATATGTGGCGCGTAGTTGTTCCCGTTGTTCTTGCCAAGATGGGCTACCGATATCTGCTAGATACCATGTGCGCGGGATCTCAACTTGAAAGCGGAAGGTTTCATCTTCGTTACCAACTGCAAATTGAACTTGTTTGTGTTGCTCTTCAAAAAAAGGTAGGAATCCTTCCAAATCTTCTACTGTGACACGATTCAAAACATATTGTCCAGCGAATCCACCAGCTAACGCTAAGACTATCAAATTTAATAAAATCAATATACGACGGCGGCGTTTATGGGATGTGTCAGTTTTACGTAATGCTTGAGATGTTTGAGCGGCCTCGTTAGGGGGGCTACCGTGATTTTGGTAATCAATATCCTGTTGCATGCGGAGTGCAGTCGGATGTTCAGGCGCTAAAATAAGGGCTTGGTTCACACAATGACGATATTCTTCTAAATTCGGCGTTAGGTGTGCGAGCCATAGCCATACCTCTGCGTTAATCGGTTCTGTGGTTACAGCCCGCCGCAAATAGGCAAGCGCTGCCTCCTTGTGCCCTTGTTGGGCATATTCAATCCCTAATTTGGTATTTGATCCCACAGTTGTCATGCACTATCACCGAATATCAATATCGAACAAATGAACAGCATCACCTAACAGTGTACCATTTTCATCTCGAACAGGGGGGCGAATGCCATTTCCGCAGGCTTCACCATCCGGGATGCCATCACAAGTCCACATCCCAACCCGTACCTGATACCGTCCAGCAGGCAACCAATCGGGGATGTAGATATGATGTGAATCATAATAGTGTCCATCTATTCCCCATTCTTTGGTGGGAATCCCGCCCGGATTTTGGCGATCGGATTGAGCAATTGGTGGTGTTTCGGGGTTAGGTGTGATGTGAATAAAACTGGCATACCCTGCCGTTAGGGGTTGTTGTGCTTCCCAATATAGCGCTAAATCAAGTCGTGCCCCCGCCGCAAGAGTTGTATCCGACATATCATAACCGAGCAAACGAAGGTCTTCCCCCAACAAATAATTAACTTGCATTTGAGCTGCCAGCGCTTCTCCATCGTTAGATGTCAACCAAGCGGTGCCATCACGGAAAGTTATACCGAACACTAGCCCAAAAATGACTATCACAGCGGCAACGTAAGCATATAGATTGGGTGTAGCATCATCTGTTGAGTCTGGTAACGCTTCAATATTTGATGATGGGAACCGCCATATTGTGACGATTAACCCCAAAATCGCCAATACGGTAATCCCATAACCAAGTTGGCGGGGTGTGGTTAACGTTAAAGTTAGTTCGACATCTGAACGGCCTGCCGGAACAGGAAAACTAATAAACCCATTTGGTGTGGTCGTGGTAATGTCGACCGCTTCCCCATTCACCATTGCTTGCCACCCCGGAAAATCAAAAGTTAAGATTTCTAATTGAAATGCACTATCTGCTTCAATTGACCAGTGGTTATGATGAGGATTTTGATCGAGGGTGGTTATATCGATCCCAGAGGGTAGTGCTTCATAATGTACCATATCAACGGGACGCCCATCGGCAAAATCATCTAACAACCGTTGATTGGGCGCCGCTAGCACAAACACATCAACTGGCAAAAACTCACTTGAAAATGTGGTTCCCAACTGACGGCCAGTCACTTCTTCCTGATGGTAGGCGGCCACGTCAGTTGGAATATCTTGCAAATCCCATTGCGGAACATATAAATATGGAATCGCAAAGCCTAGCGGCATCAAACTTGCAAAAACCAATATTGGGATACGATATCGAGTGGGCAATAATTGCACCTGATATACAAGGCTACCAGCAAGAATCGCTAAACAGGCCGCAACAGGCCCCAAAAAGCGCCACGGGAATTGCAAAAAAGCTAATCCCGGAATGGTATCCCAAATCCAAGTCGCCGCAGGGGTGATCAAAAAGATCATGATAATCGCCATTACAGCAAAATAAAGTGTGGCGCGGCTAGCCTGATGCTCCCGTTGACGAATTAATGTAACAATTAATCCGATAGCACCACTAGCCCCTAATAGCCACCCCGCTACGCCCAATTGATAACGCGGCAATAGGCCATTAAGGATGTTGCTATCGGCACGGGTAGGAAGGCTAAACAATTCAGGTATAGGAATAAAAAAGTTTCGGTAATCTAGCTCTGCAACGGCGATCAGGTTTTCAAGTTGTACCGCATCCCGTTCAAGCAAAACAGGCAACCAAAAATAAGCTGCTACCCCAATACCAAACCCTGCGGCTAAAATCATTAGCAACATTTGCCGCCAATGGGTGACTTGTGTGATGTACAACCAGACAATCCAACCCACAAGCAAGGCAAACATCACCACTGCCATCAGATTATGAGTGATCACCAACAGACCTAATAAACAGCTAGCACTTATCATTCGCATCGCAAGAATGCGACGATTTGTCATCGGTTGACTAAGCATATCAAAACGCCATAACACCCACGGAAAAACCCCAAAGGCAAATAGCTCGGGGTAGTCACCACGTGTATAGGGCTCTGTATATAAAATATAAGGGCTATAGACGTAGACAAGTGCCGCTAAAATACCCCCCCCCTGCCCCCACCGTGTTCGTGAAAACAGATACATCCCTGCGCCGCCACCCAACAGGCTAATGACGATCATGCCTCGTAACGCATCAACCGAACTAACACCTAATACTGTTTTCATGATGCTTGTTAGGTAGTAGGTGCTGCTAGCGTAATAATGAAACACCGGGGAGCCAAACCCATAATAAAAAGATTCTGCCCAACGGGGCATATAAATGCCAGCTTCCCAGCTACGGTACATTTCAGCTACGCGATAGGTGTGATATAAAACATCATATCCTGCTGCGAGGCCATTTTGCCGCAAGGGAATTAAGCTAAAACTACATACAAGAATGGCGAGCAGTAAACCAACATCTGGACGTTTAAAGGGCATACAATTCCCAACGATGATTTCACGGAATGGCTATTCTAATGCCTAAATGCTAGCCTAGACTAGGCAATTTGCCTAAAGAAACCGTATAATGCGAATGAGACTTAAAGTTAACTGAGTGAATCATTATGAGTAATTTACCACCACCAGAAACTCCCGATTTGCGGGATCCGAATAATCGGCGTAATCGTGAATCCGGTGATCAAAAAGGCTGGGATCAGCCACAAGGTGGCAACCAGTATCGGTCACAACCACAACAACAACCACAACAAGAAGGTTGGCAACAACCGCCAGCAGGTAACCAATATCCACCGCAAAACCCACAAGGTGGCAATCAATATCCACCACAGCAAAACTGGCAACAACCACAGGGCGGAAACCAATATCAACAACAAAGTGGGCAATACCAAGCCCAACAAAATTGGCAACAACCCCAAAGCAATAATTTGCCAGGGACTGGCCCGCTAGGTGGCTACCAACCACCCCAACTAGGGGGGAACAACTATGTTCCACCTTCATCTAGCACGGGTAATACGGGGTCGCTAGGAAATAACACTGAGGCCAAACAACTCGGCAGTATTGGCGCTGAAATGCGTTCTGCATTTGATGAGCGGCGTATTGAGTATCTGTCTTGGGGATTATTTGTGACGCTAGGCGGTATCGCGTTGCTGCTTTGGGCAACTGGCGGCGAGGACATACGGGAAATTCTTTGGGTTGCCGTTCCAATCATCGGCGGTGGCATTATGATGGTGAGTGGGTTCCTCCAACGGATTATTGGCGGGTTTCATGTAAGCTTGCTGACATGGGGCGTGGCGATTATTGGAACCTCTCTAGGGTTAACCAATATTATTGCTTTGGCGACTGATCAAACCGGCTTTGATAACATTGCCAGCCAGTTGTTATATATGATTGGCCTAATGATTATCATTAGCGGTATGGTGATTATGTTACAAATCTTCCGCCGCCCTAATGAATAAAACAATGATGGGGTCAGTTACGACCCCATTTTGTGCTCTCTATCGTTTAAAAGCCGTCTGTTGTTTCGGGGGGTACTAGCTGATAACTAAGCGATACAACAGCGCTGGCTGCTCCCTCTGATACTTGAATGGGCATCAAAACAGTATTGCGTTCCACAAAACACAAGGTTTCATTAATAGCCTCGCACCAGTAAATGGTGAGTTCCACACTCAACTCTGTTTGCCCTTCTGTAAAGGTCGCATCAAATTCAATGGGCAATTCTGGCGTCACAACGCGATACTCTTGTTGCTCACTGGCAACCGTTACAACAGCATCCGTTGCCCAAAGTGCCGTAAACGGGGCTTGTGCATTCAACTTGTAGCCAAATGGCATTACCGCATCGACTAAAATTGTCCCCTCACCGGGGCGAACTTGTTGTGGGGGCAAAACCAATGCTTCGTCATCAAATAGATCATCAAGGCTATCAACGCCCCCAGCAAAGGGTTCTACCCCTGCGGTATCTTGTGGCAGTAGCTCATTCACATTGGGGAAAATCATGGTTGTGGTGCTTTGGCTTTCCACATCAATGACACGGATTGCATGGTTATTTTGGTCAGCCACGAATAATGTGCCATTATGGTAGGCAAGCCCACCAGGTTCATCAAACAAAACTTCTTCACCGGTGCCATCGAAATATCCACCATCTGCAACCCCTACAAATGTGGTGCTTGTTTGGGCTTCGGCATCAATGATCTTAATCTTGTTGTTATAGGTATCACTAATATATAACAGCCCATCCTCATCTTGCGTGATACCAAGTGGGTGTTGTAAACGTGCTGTGTCAATTCCGCCATCAACATCACCAAAGGTGAAGAGACGCGCTTGCGGTTCGTTTACAGGACCCACTAAAGTAATCACTTGACCATCCACACCCAATTCAACTTGACGGATCGCACTCGATTCTGAATCTGTGAAGTAAAGGTTCTCACCATCATTAATGAGCCCACTTGGTTGAGCGAGTTCCGCTAGCAAACGTCGGCCATCAACCAAATCTTCACGCGCATTGCCCGCAAAGGGATCAATGCGTTCAGTTGCCAAATACAGCACCCAAATTTGATGAGTTCCTGCCATCGAGAAATATAATTCTTCGCCAATTAGTGATACATCCCACGGGGAGCGCAAGGCTAGCTCTGTAGCACTACCACCGTCAGGGATAAACTCAGCACGTTCACCCGTTCCCGCAATAGTGGTTACTTCCTGTGTTATTAGGTTTACAGCGCGGATGGCATGATTATTGGTGTCGGCAACATACAATGTATCTCCTGAAATTTCCATCCCTTGGGGCGCATTAAACGCAGCGCTGTCAAAATTACCATCGATCAAGCCTTGTGTACCGTTACCGATGATGTCCAACACACTATAGTCTGTTAAACTGACCATAACAATCCGATTGTGACCACTATCTGAAATAAACAAGCGATCATTATCGGCATCCACTAGAACGCTACCGGGGAATCGTAGCGGCGTTTCTGTCATATTGTCGGTTTCGAGAGTTAGCTGAATCGGGGTTTCATCAATAAGCCCCGCATCACCATATTCTTGTGCCATCACATCAATAACAGGTTGCAAAACATCATAGACCCCTTCACCTTCATGTCGCCCCACCACCAATCCATTCGGATCAATCACATAAATAGACGGCCATGCGCGGGCGGAGTAGCGATTCCAAATCGTAAAATCGGCATCATTCACAACAGGGTGTTCAATACCGTAGCGTTGAATGATTTGGCGAATATTTTCGCTAACCCCTTCGTTATCAAATTTTGCAGAATGCACCCCAATCACCACCAATTCTTCAGGATATTCTGCTTCAAGCCGTTTTAGATCAGGGATGACATGCACACAATTGATGCACCCATATGTCCAAAAGTCGAGCATGACGATTTTGCCCCTAAGCTCATCTAAGACGAGTGCTTCTGGGACATTAAACCATGTTAAATCATCTGGAAATGCAGGCGCTTCAACATTACCTTCATAAGTAAATGCGTCATTATCTTGTGCTTGAACTTGCCAAATGCCAAATGCACCTGTTAGCAGCAAGACCATTATCAATAACAATTTTGTGATACGATTCATGATTGGATTCCTATTATGTTGTATCGCATAGCATTTAGTATAGCGTAGCTAGTTAAGGGATTGATTAAATGGGTTGAACCTTACGAGGCAGTAGGGAATACGTGGGGAAAGCCTAGGCAACAGCCATCACGGGTTGCCTAGGGGGTATATCATCAATGCGGTTAAGCGCGTTTGAGCTTTTTAACTTCGATAAAGTTGTCAACCGTTTCCTCTATCGAAATTTCACCAATTTCAGCTTGGTATGTTTCTTGCAATGATTCTTGGTGCCATATCAGCCAGACATACAGGTCGGCTTCGGTACGATCTGAAAAACCTTTTAACATCTCATGTTCACGGATCATATTGACCATCGGTGTATATAGATTATCGTACCAACTAGCGACGGCATCTTCCCAAGACACAGGGCATTCACACTCTAACCCCATAAAGTAGTGATGCACTTCAATATGGTTCAGCACTGCGGGGTAATTCCCTGCTTCTGTGAGATATACATGACTGTCGGGGCGTAGCGTTTTGATGGATGTTTCCCGCAAGAATTGTGCATACATCTCTTTTTCAAAGAGTTCTTGTGGTTTGGTGTCGGCATCAAAGGGTACGTCTGTTTTAAATTCAGTCACATAGGCTTCAATGGTGGGTAATCCTTCTGCCCGTGCAACTGATACACGATGGTTACCGTCAATGACAAAATAAGCCTCACCGACTTTATAAACATCAATAGGCGGCAAACCTGTAGCGCCCATCAAGAGTGTATCAACGGTTTTCCAGCGATCTTTATTGACTTTATTCGTTGGCAGGAACTTCCGATTGAAGTCCTTATAACGCCCTACACTTCCAACGATTGCATCTAAAGGAATATCTTGTAACCCAAGATTGCGTTCATCGCTAAGGCGTAATTTTTGGCGAACTTCATTAAAGCTGAGTAGTTCCGTGGATTGCCCACGCAATCTTGCCCAGATATTTGTCCAGAATGTGCGATTACGCGCACGACTGAAGTTGTTTTCTGCTTGAACGATAGATGTACCGTAATCGTAAGACATGGGTCCCTCCTGAGACTCATCAACAGTGCCAAAACTACTAAAGGAAAACTTACGTGTTAAGAGCGGACTTGATCGTCCTGTTCTGGTAAAAGTAAGCGTTTTGGATTTATGTTAATAATTCTAGTGTAAAAATATTGAGTCTCGATGATGTCACGGTTATCCCAAATATCTATATGTCCGTGAATCATATACCGTGGGCGTGCCAACCGCATTAGCCATAAAAATGACCGAAAACCCTGATGTGCTAAATCATGATTGCGATCATGAATGCCCTTTGGCGGTGAATGTGCCACAAAATAATCTGCACCATGCCCATGTGTTTGTTGATGCACTAACATACGGGGCAAAACTTTGAGTGCATTGAGTTGCATTTGCATCTCGCTATATTGCACATTCTTGCCATTGTAGTACATGGAACCTTCCAAACCTACCATAGCGATGCTTCGATAAATTTGAAAGTTCATGTGCAAGTCTTCGCCCCCTGGTTTCCCTGGGGCATAATGCTCATCATGGTTGCCCCGCACAAAAAATAAAGGGCGATTTAAGGCTGAGGTGATAAACTCCAAATAACTTGGGGTCATGTCTCCACAGCTGATGATAAAACTTACGTCATTATAATTGTTCCGCAAATAGTCTTGACGTTGCATTTCGGGCAAGCGTTGATCACTAATTGCTAAAATCTTCATCATTTATTATACGCTATCTTTAGGCAAAAAGTTCATCAATTTTATAAATTAACCTGAAAATTTGATTAAATATTGTTCACTTAACCTAAATATTCTAACGATTTTCCGCCGAATTGCCTATCCACTGCATCGGTTTGCCCGTACCACCACGATAGTGCATCAGGATTTCTGCCATAATACTCACGGCAATTTCACGAGGGGTTTCGGCATTTAGTTCCAACCCAATCGGGGCATGAACTTGGGCTAATGCCTCACGCGAGATCCCTTGTTCTTCTAACGCGCTCACAGTAATTGCCCATCGACGCCGTGACCCAATTAACCCCACATAGGGGGCGGATGAGTCTAACAATATGGGTATCAAATCTTTGTCAATCGGTAAGCCCCGTGTGACAGCCGCAACATAGGTTTGATCCGTAATGTTGATATGTTGGGGTAACTCTGATGGTTTGACAGGTAAATACCCATCCAAGTTAGGGATGTAATCAGGATTACAATAGGCTTCTCTATCGTCACTTAAGATGACTCGAAACCCCGTCCACTTACCGAGTTCGGCCAACGCTTTCCCAACATGCCCCCCACCGATTACTAAAAGGGTTGGTGCTTGAGCAAGTGGCTCAATAAAAAATGTTGCTGTTCCTCCACAAATACCGGGGTCACCTGCGCCAATGTCAGTTAAACTATAAGAAACCGTAGTAGGTGTTTGGGTTTCAATAGCTGTTTTGGCATCTTCAATTACTAAAGACTCCATTTGCCCGCCGCCAATAGTGCCTACAATTTTCCCATCCGGATACACTAGCATTTTACTACCTGTATGACGCGGAATAGACCCTTGGGTATCTGTGATAGTCACTAATGCGGCAGGCGTTCCTTGTTTCTGAGCCGCCAGCCATGCTTCCATCACGACAAGCTGTTCGTTCATCAGGATTTAAATTCTTTTTCAAATGCCGCAAATTCTTCATCTGTATAAACTTGCCAGCCAACACGTTCATTTTGCATCATGCTTTCGAGTTCATCTTTTGGAACTTCAAAGAGCATGGCGGATCCTTCTATAGCAAGGGTACCATCTGGTAGCTTAAGGTTGCCTTCTGCCGTAGCAACACGCCCTTTATCTTTAATGATCCACCCCTCCGCCACAATATCCGTATCTAATGGGACATGCTGCCGATATTTGATCTCCATCTTGGCGGTATAAAATAGGCGATTACCATCAATGGCTGTCATAGCGCGTCCCATCACCTCATCCATAATGCACGCCACAATACCACCATGCGCAATACCCGGAAAACCTTGATGCTTATCACAAATCTGGGTTTCGACGCGAACTCGTCCATGTTCAATATTTTGGAAGCGGATCCGTAGACCCGCTTCATTTTTGACCCCACAGACAAAACAATAATGTGAATTTGGCTGATAGTCCTTACTCATTATTGGGAATACCCTTCGGCAAATACATCGATCATGTATTTCACATCAGGGCCTAGGGGATAGAGGATAGGACAAGTTGCCCCTGAACTCGTATATTCACGGACTTTTGCTTTGACTTCTTCTGGAGTGCCTGACGCTGTAATCATTTGCACCACATCATCATCCACCAAGCCCATTGCTTTTTCGATGTCTTCTTCACTAGCTGGCCATGACACAATCTGATTGATTTCATCGATCAAATCTTGGCTCACGCCGCTAGCCTTCATGATGTGGGGTTGTTGCCCTAAATATTGCGTCACAAGTTTACGTGCCCCATCCAGTGCTTTTTTGCGGTCAGAATCGACTGAACAGACTACTAATTGAGGACGGTCAATATCATCTATGTTTTTGCCTGCTAGTTTTGCACCATCTTCTAATTGTTGCATTGCCATTGCATTATATTGTGGGGAGACCAAATAATTCAGTACCACACCATCTGCAATCTCGCCGGTTAGTTTCAGCATTTTCGGCCCCGTTGCGCCGATCATGATGGGTACATTACGGGGTTCTTTCCGCCCATGCACAACATCTAATTCGATGCCTTCCACATTTACAAATTCTCCTTGGAAGGTAACATTTTCTAGTGCGAGGAGTTTGCGAACCGTTTCGACATGCTCACGCATTGCCAATAAGGGTTTGCGGCGTTCGATCCCAACATTTTTGGCAAGTGGATCCCACCATGCACCGATCCCCAAAATAATGCGGTCGGGGGCGAGGTCATCTAGGGTTAAAAAAGTAGCTGCCGTGAGGGCAACATTGCGTGTCCAGTTATTCACAACACCAGACCCGATCTTGATGCGGGACGTATGCGCGGCAAATGCAGCCATTGGTACGATAGCATCCCGTACTAAACGGCTTTCGGCTTGCCAAACGGCTTCAAAGCCTTTTTCTTCTGCATATTTTACATATTCGATGCCTTCACGAATGTCGTGAGCATCTTGTAAGTACATTGCAACTCTATCAGCCATGGTGAAATTCTCCTTCTAGTAAAATGGATTGTCCTAATTTACGAGCAGTTTTTACATACAGATCTAAATCATCGGGGGTATCAACATCTATGCTGAGCCGTTCCGATTCATAAATATGAATAGGATACCCATGTTCACGGGCAGATGCCAAATGATGGTCAAAACTGCCCCGCCCAAACCCAAACGGAATGAGCGCTGGCGGGCGCATAAAAACAGCATTGGTACCATCACGATGCCGATCGGGGCTAATCACTAAACTGTGATACGTTTGCCCTTTGGATAAAATGGTCTCAATATCTGTTTTATTCATGAGCGGGATGTCCGATGGTAAGATCAACGAGGCTTCTGCACCCCACGCAATCAGCATGCGGCTTGCGCGTTGCAACGCTGTGTTGAGTTCTGGTGTTCCGCTTTCTTGCAAGGTTTGTACACGATCGAAATTACGCGCTTCAGCAAGGGCTTTTGTATCACGGCTAATCACTAAAACACCATCAATATCTGAAACTGTTGTTAATATTGATAAATTGTGGCGTAGCATTTCAAAGGCAAGATGCTCACGTTGTTCTGGTGATAACACATCTTTTAAGCGGCTTTTCGCTCGATTCAAGGGTTTAACAGGTACAACAGCCCAAATAGTCATGTGATTTTTTCCAAATAGTCTAATAAGTCTTTTGCCAGTGATACACGATCATCAATAGTTTTCATCAAAATAGTTGTTTCATAGGTCTTACTCTGCGGTGGCGCATCACCATGTGTTACGACTAATGTATCAATGATCCCTTCATAAAAATCTAAAATACCTTGAGTGCTTGCCTTGTGCCCAAGTTCTGGCATGATTTTTGCAGCAGGCCCTTTGACAGCCTTTCCATTCAGCAATGGACTGACTGCAATACAGGGTACTGAACGATTCTGCACTCGTGTTCGCATATTGCCAATTGATAGAATTGGATCAATTGACAATATAGGATTGGATGGGCAAATGACGACTGCATCTGCGGCTTCAAGCGCTGTAACAGTTGCATCAGTTAATGTTGGATGTATATCACTATCATACCAAATTTTGGTGACAGTCGGTTGCCAACGGTGCCCCACAAAATACTCTTGAAATCCTAACGTGCCATGCTCAACGGTATCAACCATAGTGGCAAATCGTTGATCACAGGCGGGGAGCATTGTTTGTTGAATCCCTAATCCCTTAGCTAATTTTTGCGTAATCTCGGTGAGTGTTTCCCCCCTGTCAAGGGCACTTGTCCGTAATAAATGTGTAGCGAGATCCCGATCCCCAAGGCGAAACCACGGTTGTTCTCCGTATGTTTCCAACATACTCAGCATATTCCAGCTTTCGTCCCGAACGCCCCATCCTGTTGTTGGATTTGCATACTCACTCAGGGTATACATAACCGTATCCAGATCAGGGGAAATATGTAGCCCATAGTGGCGAAAGTCATCAGCAATATTGACGATGACGGTTAGTGCACCCGCAGGCAACACCCTTGCTAGTCCATCAGCGAGTTTGGCACCGCCCACACCGCCCGCTAACGCTACAATATTTTTTATCGCCATAGAATTTGTGCTGCCTTTCGTGTTTTGGTTCGCTCTTGAGCGGGGTAGCCTAACCCGATGAGGCTTTGCGGTTGCCAATCATTAGGCAGGGCTAAAACGTTGCGTACTACATCCGAGCAAAACAGGGGCGCACACATCCAACATGCGCCTAATCCGTGTTCGTGTGCTGCTAGGAGCAAGTTTTGCCCTGCCATTGCTGTGCTTTGTACCGCCATTGTCCATTCGTGTTGATTCCGAATGGCGTCCGGATAGGTATCCATATCTTCCATGGTGAGGCATAGACAAATTAACGCCGCCGCTCCGGTAATCCGATCATAGGAACGAGACACATCTTTTTCGATAACATCATTAGGAACTTGGTCTGCCATCAGATCTACTCGTAATTTTGCCCCCATCGCACGGGCTAATGATATTTGTTTTTCGGGGGTGTTCACCACAGCAAAGCGCCACGGTTGACGATTATGGGCTGATGGTGCCCATGTTGCTGTTTCAACGAGTGCTGTAATGACCTCACGAGAAATAGGCGTCGTTGTATAACGCCGAATAGAGCGTCGATCCCGCGCTAAAGTTGTAAATGGTGTCATGCTGAAATCTAATCAAATAAATCCATGTGCGGTGGTCTTACTAAATCCATAGCAGCATCTTGCCCATTTTGCCAACTTACTCCGCGAATCAGAACCACAGGTTGCCCTTCGTCGGCTTGCCCGCTAATGATGCCCGCCGCCGCCGCCAGTTCATCGGCTAATGGTGTAATGGTGGCAAACAATTCTTTGCCATCTAGGTCATAATCTCCGCGTTGATCGATCAAGGCAGGTACACCTGCGATCCCAATCGCAAAGCCAATATTGCCAAACCGAAAGGGGCGTCCGTGGGTATCGCTGATGATGATGCCAAGTGGTGAAACCCCAGTTTTTTGCTCTAGGGCATGTTGTAACTGGTGCGCCGAGTGATCAGGATCAACAGGGAGTAATAAGACAATATCTTTTGAGTCTATACCAGTATTCGAGGCATCAATCCCCGCATTCGCAGATGTGAACCCTAGCAAATGTTTGACCAACAACACCCCTTTAACCGCACGAGTCACTTTTTGGCTATTTTGTAACACCAATTCCACGATACGCGGGTCTTTACCGGTTAAGGTTGCAAACTCAAATGCCCGTTCGGACGGTATGACCTCTTTAAGATCGACATAGCGATTTTCGGTTTTGGAAACAATTTTTGAGCTAACCACTAAAATATCACCTGCTTGAAGGGTTTGTGATTTTAGTGCCGCTAAAATGATAGTAGGCAGGTCATCCCCGGCTCGGATCTGAGGGATTTGGGGGATGGCCTGCATCGTCACAGTTGAATTAGGCAAGGCCAGTAATCCGAATACCTGAACCTTTAACGCTATATTTTTTGTTGATATACAACAAAACAGGGGTTAATGCTTCTGCTACAACCGCATTCGCTAACGGGCCAGCATCTACACCCCGCATTCCAGCAGCTTCAACGAGTGTAATCACTTGCTCTTTAGCGTCTGCATCATCGCCTGTCACTAAGACATCACAATGAACAGGTTCTTCTAATTTTTTAAGGTGTACAGCACTCACATTTTGGAAGGCAGACACAACCTTTACCTTATCACCAAGTAAAGCTTGAGCCTCTAGCCCCGCAGCGGTTCCTTCAGGGATTTTGGCAGTGGTAATGTTCGGAGGTGCCATCGGTACGGTGACATCCACTACAATTTTGCCTGTTAGCTTATCCTTTACGGATTCTAATGTCGATTTATGAGCGCTGTAGGGCACACTTAACACAACGACATCAGCTTGTTCGGCAGCGGTGGCATTGTCCACACCGGTAATGACTCCATCGGTTAATTTTTCAGTTAATTCAGCTGCCGCCGTTTCAGCTTTTTCTGCGGTTCGAGAGCCAATAACCACTTTGTATCCAGCATGAGCCCACCGCAACGCTAAACCAGACCCTTCTTTGCCTGTGCCGCCCAATACAGCAACGGTTACGAACCAACTACCTTTATCTTGATCTGTCATGGTGTGTAACTCCTATTAATTTTATAAATCAATTGTAGCGAATGTTTGATAGCGATCCCATAGTGAGGGGGCAAGCGCCCGCGCTTCGGCGGTTATCTTGGCTTCATCCATGTGTAGAATTTGATGATCCTGCATCAAGATTTTGCCCGTCGCTATCGTCGTATTGATCATCGATGATTCAAAACCAAACACGATATGCCATGGCAGGTTCCGAGCAGTTAATGGTGTAAAGGGATGATAATCCACGATCATCACATCTGCCATTGCACCAATTGTTAATGTTCCTACGGTGATATTGGGGAAAAATGTTTGCGTTAAAGCGGCATTATTTTGGAGTGCTATTTTGGCAATATCCGCCCCGTTTGCACGGCGTGGGTCACGATGCGCCACTTTATGTAATAAGTAAGCAGCTTTCCATTCTGCCCACATATTGTGCAAAAAGCCATCTGTCCCTAAACAGACGTTCATATCAGCAGCTAGCATGTCATCTAATGCTGATGCTCCCACAGCGTTATTCATATTGCTACGGGGTTGATGGGTGAGCCATGTTTTTGTGTCTCGCAAAATTTCGAGTTCCCACGGGTCACAATGAACAGCATGAGCCACAATGCTCTTTTCACCAAGGATGCCAACTTCATGCAAGCGATGAACCACCCGCTTACCATATTTGTCGAGACTATCATCTTGGTCGGCCTCATGCTCGGCAACATGAATATGGAAACTCTCAGCAGAATCAGCACACTGGGCGAGTGTTTCAGATGACAGACTTAAGCTAGCATGGAGCCCAAATGTAGCGGCGAGATTATCATAGCCTTTTGCTGATTCCATGAAGCGCAGATTTTCAGCAATGCCTGCTTGCGCTTTATCTGCCCCATCACGATCGGTCACTTCGTAACACAATACCGCCCGTAATCCCGCATCGGTAACCGCTTGCCCGATTACATCCAAACTACCCTCAATAAAATTGGGGCTAGCATGATGATCAAATAATGTCGTTGTACCATGCCGAATGGCATCAATGAGCATCACTTGAGCGCTGAGCCGCACGGTATCCTCATCAAGCGCTTTGTCCAATGCCCACCACAAACGGGATAAAATTTCAGGGAAATTTTTGGGTGCTGCGCCCGGAATTGCCATTCCACGAGCAAAAGCCCCATAAAAATGCGTATGGGCACATATACTTGCCGGCATGATCAAGCCGCCCTTGGCATCAAGGATTTCATCGTCAGGGTATGTAGTTTTAAGGGTTTCTGTGCTGCCTACATCGGTGATGGTTTGCCCTTCAATACGGATGCCATGATCATCATGGATCGTATTCAAATCTTGCACGAGGGTTCCGTTAACAATGAGCATATTGATTACTCCAAAGGAATATTGACGAAGATTGGACCACCTTTTTGGCGGACATGGTGTTTAATCTCATGGATGGATTGTTGCAGATCATCTTGAATGTGAACACCATCATCAGCATAGGGGGTGGCGGTCACGGTACCATTTTCACATAATAATTTAAGGTTTGCACGTTGTGCGGGGTACACACCCTGACGGGCGGTTAGTTCCCATTGGCGGCGTGGCTTAAACCCACTATCCCGCAACGCATAATATAAACGATCTACTAGATGATCGGCACGACTATATAAATCATCTAAGGTTTTAGCATGGACAAAACGATCCCATGTGGTGTAGATAAACGCAAAACGCCGTTTGCTGGGATTGGTGATTGGTTGGCGTGTGGCGCGTAGTTCCGCTATTTGCAACTTATGGTATTCAGCATTAGCATTTTTGGTTTCGTCTGGCAATAAATCAATTCGCCGATGCAGTTCCAATCCTGTTCGTTTAGCATAGTAAGGTATCGTATGGTTTAAATCCTTAAATGGTTTACCACTCAGAAAAAATGCTAGATAGTCCGCATAAATCCCCTTAGGGGCTTTACCTTTTGGTATGCGATACCATTGTTGTGTACGGAGAATGTCAAAATCTTTTTTACGTTTGACCACCCCCACCAGCACTTGATCTTCAGGGTGCATGATTACTCGTCTTTAAACCAATCCGCTTCAATAATTTTAATCTTGTTGTAAAGCTCATCCCGTTGTGTTGCCAATTGTCGATATTGCCGCATGGCATCGGGCGTCATATTTTCGGTATGTCCGCCATACTTACGAATTAAAATTTGGATGTCTTCACCAATAGATTCATAGTCTTCTACCAATTGGCGATATTGTTGAGCGGTTTCTTGGCTATTGTCCGCCATTAGGTGTCTCGCTTGTATCCACTACCCGATAGGGCGGGATGCGTTTTAAGCCATACGTATCTGATACCACGTAAAGTGGTCGATTCCGTGTTTCATCATAAATCCGTGCCACATATTGCCCCAAGATAAAAAAGAAAAAGAGTTGGAATGCTGAGAGCAACAATAACACCGATAGCGTTGTGGCTTGCCCCTCTAAAAAGACTTCTTCCGACATTAACCGTAAAAAGGCAATAAATGGCAAACTGGCAATCGCCAAAAAGGCTAGCACCAAACTGACATAGATAGCCACTTGTAACGGAAAGTATGAAAAGCCAGTAATGGCATCTAAGGCTAGGCTGATCATTTTGCGGAGCGGGTAATTGGTTTCGCCGTGTTCGCGGGGCGGGCGCACATACTCAACACCGGTTTGTTTGAACCCAACCCAGCTGGTAAGCCCCCGAATAAAGCGATTATGTTCACGCATCGCATTCACCGCATCAACTACCCGCCGATCCATAAGACGGAAATCGCCGGTGTCAAGGGGAATATCAATATCTGTAATACGGTAAATGATTCGATAAAAAAGTTTTGCTGTCGCAAGTTTAAAACGGCTTTCGCCCAATCGCTCAGAACGGACGCCATAAACAACTTCGTAGCCTTCGCGCCATTTGGCCGCCATGTCAGCAATTAATTCAGGGGGATCTTGTAGATCGGCATCAATTAACACCACTGCTTTGCCATTGGCATAATCCATACCCGCTGTTACAGCCGTTTGATGCCCAAAATTCCGCGCAAAGTTGATAATTTTCACCCGTTCATCTTGTTGATGTAGGGTAACCATGCCAATCAATGTATTATCACGACTGCCATCATTAATGAGGATCAACTCCCAGGGATCACCAATATCATCCATGACTTGTTGAATACGACTGTATAAATGTTTCAGATTGTCTTCTTCATTATAGCAAGGCGCTACAATCGAAAAAACAGGTGCAGACATGCTCATCCTTTTTCAATATCTAATACAGCAATCGCCTGACGAACAGCATTCATATCAGGGGAGACTGTTTGAATAGGGGTATTGATAACGGCTTTTGATGCCCCTTGAATGTCTTTAAGGCCACTCCCTGTATTCAGAATCAAAACCTGATCATCATCTGATACTAAACCAAGTTTAGCGGCTTCGCACCAGCCCGCATAGGCTGCCGCACCAGCCGGCTCCCCAAAAACGCCAGAGGTTTGCGCCATCGCAGGGATAGCCGCCAAAATTTCATCATCTTCAACAGCCACAAATGCGCCACCTGTTTCACGAACTGCCCGCAAGGCTTTGGCTCTGTCGCGGGGTAATGATGCAGAAATGCTATCTGCTATGGTATCAGCCGGTTGGGGTGTCATTTCACGCGGATCTAAATTCTGTTGCCATGCTTGTACAAGCGCTTGGCTATTAGTGGACTGAACCCCTATTAAACGCGGGATACGGTCAACCCACCCCAAAGCCTTTAAATCCTTGAACCCTTTATACACACCGCTAATGATACTTCCATCACCAACCGAAACAAATATGACATCGGGTATGGGAAATTCACTAAATGCCAGTTCCCAAGCAATGGTTTTTTTGCCTTCTGATGTAAATGGATTAATCCCTGTACTACGATTATACCAACCGAATTCCTCGCAGGCTTGCCAGCATAAATCAAAAGCAACATCATAGGTGTCATCCACTAGAATGACTTTAGCACCATAGACTTGTAACTGCGCAATTTTAGCGGATGGGGCGCTAGCCGGCACAAAAATCACAGCTTGGACATTCGGCATCGCTGCACAAATGCCAGCGAGTGCCGCAGCGGCGTTCCCTGTACTGGCTGTTGCGACAACAGGCGCACCAATCGTCAAGGCGTGGTGAACCACCATCGCACTAGCACGATCTTTAAAGGATGCAGTTGGGTTCTTACCATCATCTTTGATCATATAAGTAGCGGTTTGGTAATGTGGCGTACCACCAATTTTTAGCGGAATAGTCTCGCTAAGCGGGGGCATGTCAGTTGCCAAGGGTAAAAATCGTGACTCCTGCCACAAACTACTTGGCTCTGGTAGTGACCGATCCATAGATTCAACATCATACACAACATCTAATGTGCCTACTTGACCGCAAGCAGGGCAAACATAGCTTACATCATCTAAACTATAGTGCGCACCACAGACCACACACGTTAAACCCAGCACTTGTGGGATGCGCTCAGACAGTTTCTTAGGGTTATTTTGGGATAAATTTGGGATATTTTCTAAATTGGTGTTATCCATGTCCCCGTTTCACCTGCAATTGCTTTCGATAAATTTTTAGGATTCGTAATTAATGCTTGGGGGCCGCCCATTTGTAGAAAATTAATCACAGCTTGCATTTTGGGCTTCATGCTACCTTCAGCAAACTCGCCGGCAGCCATGTATTCTAAGGCTTGGACTAAAGACATCCGATCTAAGTTCTGTTGGAGTGGTGTATTAAAATTTAAGGCCACTTTTTCAACACCTGTTGAAATAATAAATAGATCCGCCCCTAATTTGGCAGCTAACAAACTTGATGCCAAATCTTTATCGATAACGGCATTGAGGCTACGGAGTTCCCCACGATCATTGCGGTATACTGGAATGCCGCCCCCACCACAAGTAATCATCACATACCCACGCCGTACCATTGATCGAATCGCACCAAGTTCAACAATTTCTAAGGGTTTAGGGGATGGTACAGTACGACGCCATCCACGCCCTGCGTCTTCCATGATATTCCACCCTTCAGACTCAAATTGTTGGGCTTGGTCATCAGTTAAAAATGAGCCGATAGGTTTGCTGGGGCGGTCAAATGCAGGATCATGTGGGTCAACAAGGGTTTGGGTGATTAAAGTAATCACACTTTTATTTACACCCTCAGCCCGTAGCGCATTATCAAGGGTTTGCTGCAACATATACCCGATGGCGCCTTGTGTATCTGCCCCAATGAGATCTAAAGGGGTTTGGTGAACTTCATGGGCGGCGAGTTCATTTCGCCGTAGGATAAACCCAACCTGAGGGCCATTGCCGTGGGTAATCACCACTTGCCAACCACTTTTTATGAGTTGGGCAACATGTTCAGCCGTTTTACGGACTGCATCCCATTGATGCTGTGTTGTAGCATGTTGTTTATCTTCAATTAATGAATTTCCACCAATGGCAATAACTGCGGTTTTAGGGGTTGGTAAATTATCAAACATCGGGCTTTCTCCTCACAGCAATAACAAAAGTAAGGGAAGAGCTTAACTCTTCCCAGCAAACAATTACATCGTGAGTGCCATCACTGCTTTTTGAACGTGCAAACGGTTTTCAGCTTCGTCATACACAATACTTTGAGGGCCATCGATCACACTGTCCGTAACTTCTATATTGCGGTCAGCGGGTAAGCAGTGCATATATACAGCATGTTCATTTGCCATGCCCATCCGGCGATCATCGGTGATCCAATCGGTGTATTGTTTACCAATATTTGCGGATTCTTGATCATCTGTGGTGGTTAACAATGCGCCCCAACTCTTAGGGTACACAATGTCCGCATCTTTAAAACCAGCGTCAAAATCATCTAAGACTTCAAAATCACCGCCGCTACGTTTGGCGTTTTCTTTCGCTTGTTCCACAATGTCGGGCATCAATTTATATTCCGGTGGACGAGTCAACCGAACATTCATCCCAAAGCGGGTCATTAACAAGATAAGACTTTGCGGAACACTGATCGGTTTTTGGTAGCTTGACGCATACGCCCAAGACACATTAATCGTTTTACCTTTGATGCCTTCCCGCCCAAATTTTTCTTGGATCGTCAATAAATCTGCCAAAATTTGGAAGGGGTGATACACATCACATTGCATGTTCAAAACCGGCACACGGCTAGCTGCGGCTACATCACGGATGTATTGGTTTCCAAAATCCCAGTCACATTGGCGAATGGCAATCCCATCATAATAGCGTCCATAGATTTCACCGATTTCTTTGGCGGTATCCCCATGAGAAATTTGCGTGGTGTTGTGGTCAATAAATGCTCCATGTCCACCCAATTGCGCCATACCAGCCTCAAAGCTGCTACGGGTACGCGTGCTGGTGAAAAAGAACAACATCGCCAAGACCTTATCCCGCAATAGAGCATGGGATTCACCCAAGGCACGTTTGCGCTTTAGGTCATAAGCCACTTCCATAATGGTATCGATTTCTTCTTTTGTCCATTCTTGGGTCGTGATCATGTCACGTCCTCTCATGTTGGTTTGCATCGTATCAACTCCTTATTATGTGCTTATTTGGCAAGTTTATCTTTTAACATAGCAGGCAACATGGCGTAAAATTCTGTTGATTTCACGACATCTTCTAAAATCACTTGGTCTAAGACCGTATGGGCATGAATTTCATTACCGGGGCCAAACCCGATACTTGGAATCCCAGCAATCCCGCGCCAGTAGGTTGCATTAGTGGAAAAGTCCCATTTGCCACCTGTAGGGGCATCATCCCACCCCAATGCCTTGATAGTTTCTAAGCCCGATGCAACAAATGGATCATCTTCCTCAAGTGCCCATGCGGGATAAATTTTGTCACGGGTCATGGTGTAGCCATTGTAGGCTGTGAGGGAATCACGTAAAATTTCAATCGAAATATCATCTCGATCCCCTATAATCGCTTCTAATTGAGCTTTGCAGCTTTCAGCATCTTCCCCAAATGTCATCCGACGATCAACATAAATAGTGGCTTCGTTAGGTACCGCATTAATGGATGGTGTTACCACTTCCATATCGGTGACGGTAATCCGCCCCACACCCAAAAATTCATGATCACCCAATTCAGGTTGCATATTTTGGATGCGTTCGATGATTGGCAACAATTTATAAATAGCATTGTCACCGAGATAGTTACTGGCAGCGTGGGCACTTTTGCCTTTGGCGGTAATTTTCATTTCCACCCGCCCTTTGTGCCCACGGTAAACCCGCATTTGGGACGGTTCACCAATCACGACATAATCAGGGCGAATACCTTCTTCTTCCACAAAGACTTGGGGGGCAATGCCATCATCCCATTCTTCGATATTGCCAAAATAGTAGGCTTTGAATCCGTCTAGGAGTCCTAATTCCTTGGCAAAGGCAAGCCCATAGATCATTCCTGGGGTACTGTTTTTCTCGTCACAAGCACCCCGTGCAAAAAAGATACCGTCTTCTTCTTTGCCTTCAAAGGGATCCCAATCCCATTCTTCAGGGTCGCCAACACCAACGGTGTCTAGATGGCTATCAAAGACTATTTTTGTATCGCCATCACCAATTTCACCGACTACATTGCCTTGGCGGTCAAACCAAACTTTATCAAAACCAAGCGCTTCCATTCTAGCGGCGGCATGTTTAGCAACGGCCTCAATGTCATTTTCCATACTTGGGATGGCACACAGTTCTTTCAAAAATGAGGTGATGTCATCGCGGTGGCTTTCGATACGAGCTTGTAGCTCCGGTAATTTATTTAGGGCATCAGACATCGCATATCCTTACACTATCACTATTCCACTTGAATAGTGGAGGATTATAACCGTTCTAAGGCTATTTCAACATCCCATGCCCTAAAAGATGATAAAATCACCCTAATTGTTGGCGGGCTTGTTGTCGTGCGTTCACAATTGCATCAATGCTCCGTTTCACATCTTCAGTGGTAGTTGCCCATGAACAAACACTAATGCGGATCACAGGTTCACCGTTCCACTGAGAACCGCCACACCACATCACGCTACCGCGTTGAATTTCGTTGAGGGTTTCTATGGTTTCTTCAGGTGTATCACAAGCAACCAAAACTTGATTAAAAACAACATCATTCAAAATATGGAAATCATGTTTAGCTAAATCGCGCCCAAATTGTTGGGCATGTTGGCACAATTGATGCACCATGGCATCAACACCTTGCTGTCCTAGTGTTTTGAGCAACGCCCATAATTCGATCCCCCTTGCTCGGCGTGACATTTCAGGGGTATACAGCATATTATCGCGTTCTTCGCTGTATTGAATGTAGTCACCACTAAGTTGTAAGGCACGCACTAAAGCATCCCGATCTTTGCAGAGAACGATCCCACTATCATAAGGAGCGTTGAGGGTTTTATGGGCATCCACTGACCACGAATCGGCGAATTCGATTCCCTCAGTAAGATGTTGTGTAGCATGACTCGCTGCCGCCCATAACCCAAATGCGCCATCAACATGTACCCATGACCCCGCTGCTTGTGCACGTTTACCAATGGTTACAAAATCATCAAATGCCCCACTATTAACATTCCCTGCTTGCAAGATCAAAAGGGTGGTGTCATCTAATTCGGGCAGTTTTTCAGGAGCAATCCGTCCTTGGTCATCATAATCAACCCATTCAATATTAGCTTGCCCAAAACCAAGAATCGCTAATGCCTTGCGCACTGTGCCATGTGATTGTTTGCTCATGACCACCCGTACACGCGGTGCCCCAAACAACCCTGACTCAGCTAAATCCCACCCTTGGTTACGTAGCAGTGCATTTCGTCCTGCCAGCAATCCGCACATGGTCGCAGTGGAAGTTCCGCTCACAAAGCCAGCAGCAGTACCACTTGGTAAGCCTAATAAATCTACCAACCATGTTTCGCATAATTGCTCTAGTTTGGCAGCAATGGGGGAAATCACATGTAGCGCAGCATTTTGATCCCACATATCAGCTAGCCACCGCGCTGCGACAGCACTTGGAATGGCACTCCCATTTACAAACCCAAAATAGCGCCCACCGATTTGTGCCACCGTATTTGGCGATCCACTTTCATGGAGTAGCGCTAAAACATCCGCTGCATCGTGCGGTGTTTGGGGTAATGGTTCATCAAAATTTATGAGCTTTTCGAGTGCGTTAGGTGTTGGAAAAACCGAACGATTGGGTACTGTATCCAAGTAGGAAAAAGCTGCCTCAACTGCTTGTTTGAAAATTGCTTTATCTTGATTATGCTGCCGCAAAATGTCCCATAACTGATCAATCTGTGATTGGGTCGCCATACTTACCTCAGTCTAATAATCGTTATCTGTTGCCTGCCATGTGATGGTGACAGCCGTGCCTTTACCTAAGCCTTCGCTATTTATTTTAAAAGTTCCGCCATAAGTCTCAATAATGGATTGTACAAGTGATAATCCTAAACCCGACCCTTGGATACTTCGTGACCGTGCTTTATCGGCACGGTAAAAACGTTTTATAACAGATTCCAACTCATCAGGCGCAATACCCCGCCCCGTATCTGTGATGATATTCTGAATCATGTTGCCTTGACGGGTAATTTCCCAATTAATAACCCCATTTTCTGCCCCCATATATTTGATGGCGTTATCCAAGATGTTACGGAAGACAACACGTAAATGTGTTAAATTTGCAGATACTGATGGTAGGTTTTCGTCTGCTGCTAAGTTGATCGTAATCTGCTCATTGCGAGATTCCATCTCTCGGATCAATTGTCGGGCAAAACGTGATAAATCAACATGATCGCGTCCAATTTCCATCGACCCCGCATCAATTCGTGACAGTAAGATCAAATCCTCAACAAGATGATTCATACGATCGAGTTCGCTTTCAATTTCGGTAATGTAGCGCGTGCGCTTTTCATCATCTAATGCACCGTTTTGCAATGCCTCAATACGTAGTTGCATAGTTGTTAGGGGTGTTTTGAGTTCATGAGAAACATTGCTAGCAAAGGCGCGTTGTTCTTCAATCATGGATTCGACCCGTTGCACCATGTCATTAAATGTTTTGGCAACTTGCCCAAGCTCATCTCGGTTAGTTTCAGGAACATGAACCGAAAAATCACCTTCGGCGATTTGCTCAGCAGCTTCACGTAGTGTAGAAAGAGGTCGTGTAACTGTCGCCGATATAAAAATACTCGCCATCATAACCACAATGCCTAAGACGGTTGCCCCACCGCCAAGCGAATACCAGCGGGCTTGTACCGTTGAGTCAACATCATCCAGTGAAAACACCAATTGAACGATACTCACAATTTGGCCGTCTTCAATCACTGGTGCGGCGGTGAAAATAGCCAGATCATCATCATCACGCTCATCTCGTCGGATGTCGTGGGTGACCGCCCCTTGGCGGGCGCTGATAATTTCAGGCAAAGCAAAATAATCAATGGTTGGATCAAGTGTGCCAGAAGATGCCCAAATTTCCCCACGATTGTCAATGAGGTTCAGTTGATTTTGAGTGCCTTCAACATAAGTATCTAACAGCTGAGAAGCACTTGCATTACCGTTAGCACGTTCTAAATAATCCTCAACCGGTTCATGGAGCGCTAAGGCCACCAATGAAACTTCTGATTCCGCACGAATAGCAAAATCTTCTTCAGCGGCGGTTTCGATCTGTTGCCCTACCCAAATCGCTAAACCGCCGATCCCGAACACGATTAGGAGGGTGTAGAGAGCGATTAAGCGTGTGCGTAAGCTATACATCCAATCCATATTTAAACCTCATCAGGGGTTGCAAAGCGATACCCGACTCCGCGCACGGTTTGCACATAAATTGGTTGGCTAGGATTATCTTCTAACTTTTCCCGTAGCCAGCGAATGTGAACATCTAATGTACGCGTATCGCCTAACCAATCCGTTCCCCAAACTTCATCAAATAGATCGGCGCGAGTGACTGCTTCGCCTGCCCGCCCCATCAAAAGACTCAATAGTTCAAATTCTTTATAGCGCAAACTTAATTCTTCCGCCCCTCGGAACGTTCGCCGCCCGTCTAGATCTAAACGAACTGCGCCAATCTGTAATTCTGGAAGGGCTTTTTTCGTATCAATATGTTCAAAAGCAACACGGCGTAACGTCGCGCGGACTCGTGCCAGTAACTCACGCGTACTAAATGGCTTGGCAAGGTAATCATCAGCGCCGAGTTCTAACCCTAAGATGCGATCCACTTCATCATTTAAGGCAGTGATCATCAAAATTGGAACAGTACTTTCAGCACGGATCGCCTTACACACTTCCCATCCATCCATATTTGGTAACATAATATCCAGCAAAACCAGATTCGGGTTTTTAGTCAGTGCAAGCTCCAATCCGTGATCGCCTGTAATGGACGCTATAACCTCATAGCCATTAAATTTAAGGGCTTCAACGACAGGTTCAGCAATTAATGGATCATCTTCAATCAAGAGAATACGTGACATTGGTTCCTCTCTTTTGTCCTTAAGTGGATGTTTTGCAAAAATAGCGATCTCCGTCATAATGCCGTGACTCGCTTTCTCGCAGGTGGTTTTTTGCCTGCTCCCATACGGTATCCAGTTAAAGTTACCACACCAACAACCGCCAACCCCAACAATATTTGAAATCCAAGTTTGTCGGCGTCGCTACCAGCAAAAACAGCGTGAGCGGTGATCATGAAAAAGCTTAGATAGCTCAGGTAATGCAGTAGCTTCCAGTTTTTGTGGCCGAGATATTTCTTAAATTGGAAACTCACCGCCACTATCAGCATAATCCAAAATGATAGAATTCCCAAACCGACCGCTACAGGGCGGTAATCGTGCATAAATGGGAGCAAGACTTGGTGAATTTGATAGGTCACATATTCATCGAATAACAATAATCCCATATGGATTATTGTGAACACGACTCCCATCCATGAAACCGTCGCATGGAGCAACATCGAGAGCGTCCCCGGTGACCAATCTTTTACTATTTTACTACTAAGCGCTAACCCCCATACGGTAGACATGGTGAATAAGATATAAGCGGACATCCCAGAGGAACGAATCAACTGCCACGTCATAGACTGATCCACCATTTGAGTGATGAAATCACCTTGGATCGTCCACAAGGCAACGAGGGACAAAATAACGATACTAAAACCGAGTGAAAGAACATCGACGACGAGTGTATTTGACTTAGACATTTTATAGCTTCCTTTTTGATTTGCGTTGGTTGATTGGCATAGGATTTAAATGATAAGGGGCGAGATTCCCCGAATACGCATTAAGTTAAGCCCTTTTGGAGCATGTTGCGGGTGTCGATGGCTGAAAGCCATCGCCTAAAATTGTTTGGAAGCCTCATAAATGAGGCTAAAATTTACCAAAATCACCCAGCATGGCAGGTTGGAAGAACTTTTTACAAAGAGAGCATCCAATCAGCCTCCTTTAGGGGGCTTCCACACTGTCTAGCCCGACGCTGAAAGCATCGGGCTACGGTGCGAGTGCCTTAGCTTAATGCGTATGAGATTCCCCGCCCCTGTGGTGATGAATTATTTAATCGTCATCTTCCTCGTGTTCATATTCATCATCGTCATCATCTTCGTATTCTTCTTCCTCTTCATACTCATACTCGTCTTCTTCGTCATCATCATCTTCCTCTTCATACTCATCGTCATCCTCATATTCCTCGCCACCATAGACAACGGCTGGTGCAGAAGCTTCTTGGTAAGCAATGTCATAAGCAGTCAGAGAACCACAATCACCATTCATTGTGCCTTGGGAGCTAGACAACCAGCCGGAACCCGTGTCTGTGCCAACCAAGACCCAATCACTTTGGGTATTGCTACCGCCAACAGGCATTTCGCTACCACGAAAGGCGTATTCCAAGATGCTGTATCCATTACCGGGGCCGCTACGGAGTTCAACAGAACTTTGAGCAATCGTGAGGGTGCAAGGTGTGTCAGTGTTAGCGCTAGGGGCAACAGCAGCAATATTTACGGTGGTGTCTGCTTGCGCAACAGGTGCGCCTAAGCTATTCCCCGTTGTTGGGAGTAGGCTCACATTGGCAACTGTTGCTTGAGCGGTATTGTTATTCAACATCACCAATTGATATTGACCATCCTCTAACGCGAAGCGTACACCATCGACAGCCCCACCATATAGCGTTGCTAAGGGGAGATTATTCGTTGTATTAACCAGTTGTACTGTCACGGGAGCGCCGGGGAAACTAGCGGTGAGGGCACCATATCCATCAGCCGTTGGGATGTTGAAATCAACAATCGCAGATGGGGAATTACTATTCAAGGGATAGTCTGCCTCTTGAGCTGGCGCCAAGGTGGTGCTATTCACTAAGGTAGGTACAACGCTACCAGCAGTCATTTGAGACAGTGATATGATGCGTGTAGAACCTTGTGAAGCATTCGCAGCGCGTTGGATACTGAGCGTATGTGACCCAGCATTAGGAGCCAACCGTAATTCTAAGGCTTGGATGGATGGATCAACCGATTCAAACACGATATTTCCAGCAGCGTTGGTTAAGGTTACTGTTGCACTATTGATTTCTAAGGCAATAACGCCAGTCGTATCAGGGTTTGGATTGATAACCACATCAAGTGCAGGGGTGGCATCATCTAAAACGATGACATCATTTGGGGTTTGGGCGAAAACGGCAGCGGGAACAAGCAGAGCCGCCAATAACATACTTATGAGTAGTGATTTATTGAACATGGGAAAGATCTCCTTGGATAAAATAAGCTTGAAAATTGGATGTCGCGAGGACACTGCCATCATGGCGAAACACCAATCCAGCGGCATCTTCTTGATTGTTGAGCCATGCTAAACCGTCATGGCTCCCTTGTAACAAAACAGCTTTAGCAAAGGCTTCTGCCAACACGGCATCAGGATAAATAACTGTCGCACTCAACACATCGGTTTCAGCAGGTAAGGTAGTCCGTGGGTCAATGATGTGGTGTCGATTTTTGCCCCACCGATGGTAATCCGTGCCACTGGTGGCAATCGCTTGATTTTCAATCGCAACAGTCGCAAAGGATTTGGATGGATTAAAGGGATCGGTGATGTGAATTGCCCAAGACTTTCCATTTGCAAAAATGTCGCCACCAATGTCCACAAGTGCGACACCTAACTCTTGTGCAAGGGTTTGAGCAACCCATCCTTTAGCCGTTCCACCCAAATCGATTTGATCGGGTAACCAAACATGGTTATTGATAATCTCGATTTGTTGCCAATGATGTAAATGAATCGGTGCTAGTGATTGGTACGAAGTAGGCAAGTCATCAAAATCGCGATCATACCCTGCCATAATCAGTGCGTTTAACACTAAGGGTGTCACCAAACCGTCTGTAGCTTGGGCAGCTTCGTGAGCAGCAATGAGGTTATCTTGCAAAACACTACTCACCAGAACCCACTCACCTACTTGTTGATTTAGTTGGTTGAGTTCACTGTTAGGGCGAAACCGTGAGAGACAAGCTTCGTAGGCTTCAATTTGGTAGGGGACATGGTATAACGTACCATGCCCATCTAACCAGACATTGATGGAACTACCCATCGCGCGGAAAGTCGATCGGGACAACATTAGCGGCTCGATTGCGTACTAGGTGCGGATTGGATAACGGGTTCAGGTGGCGCTACTTGTATAGCATTCGGTAATGCAATTGGTGCATTTGTATTTTGGGTCACAGTATTGGGTATGGTATTTACCGTCCCAGCATTGGTAGGGGCATCCCCCGCACGCCGCAGAATCACAATACTAGGTGCTTCAGCAGATACGGTATTCGTTGATTGTGGCACGAGGTTGCTAGCGGGTTGAGAAATCCCAACAGCAGGTGAAGCTACCGCAGGGACTGGATCAGGAATGGATTGTGAAAAATCGGCTTGGTCAACCGATGCAAGTGCTTGTGCCCCCATGATGGTGGCGAGTGTTGTGCTGGTGACCAAAGCCGTTCGCACAACAAATTTTTTGGTGGATGTCAACTTTGCAGACATAGTTTACTCCTTCACTAAAACTGTATGCTTACAGTCTAAGTGAGGGGGCAGATCTAAGGCTTAACACCCACTCAAATGAATCTTAAATCCATGTTAAATTATGAACCTAAAAAATCCCCAAGATGAATTTGAGGATTTGAGAGGCTAAAGAAAAGAATATTTAGCGATTATTCAGAGAAAGGAAGCACCTCGCGCGGTTTGCTACCACTTTCAGCAGGGCCGATCACTCCATTGGCTTCCATTGCATCAATTAAGCGTGATGCACGGTTATACCCGATACGCAATCGCCGTTGTAACAGGGATACACTCGCCTTGTTTAACTCGCGGACAAGTCCAACGGCTTCTTCGTACATATCATCATCTTCAGCCCCTGAACTCTCATTTTTGGGTTCTGATACGAGCTTATCCACTTCTTGTAGGAAACTCGTTTGGCGGCTGGCATATGTTGAGGGTTTGTTGGCGGCGTCAGCGTCAAAGCGTTCACTACGCGCTGTGGGCATTTGTGCCTTGGGTGTGTCAGAATCATGTGGTTTTGGCAAACTCGGAACCCCTCCACGTCGTCCCATAATGGCTTGTTCTTTCCAGAAATAGGTAATTTTGTCAATTTCAGCATCTGAAAGGAACACACCTTGCATCCGCACAGGGGCAGACGCATCTGGCGATTGATACAGCATATCCCCTTTACCCAGCAAGCGTTCTGCGCCAGGGCCATCCAAAATAACCCGACTATCTACCCCTGAAGCTACTGCAAAGGCAATCCGCGCTGGGAAGTTCGCTTTAATCAATCCTGTAACAACATCGACAGATGGACGTTGGGTACTGATAATCAGATGGATACCTGTTGCCCGTGCCATTTGTGCTAACCGTGCGATCAACTTTTCAGTTTCATCTGGTGCTAACATCATCAAGTCTGCTAATTCGTCAATGATAACAACCAGATATGGCATCTTTGGCGCATCTTTGGGGCGTTTACGGTTATAGTCTTCGATGTTACGAGCAGCGATTTCACCTAATTTTTTGTAGCGCTCATCCATTTCGCGTTGCACCCACTTCAACACACCGATAATGCGTTCTAAGTCAACAACAACATTTGAAATGAGATGCGGAATGCCATTGTAGCCCGTTAGCTCTACGCGCTTCGGGTCAACCATAATAAGTTGTAAGTCATCAGGGGTATTTTGCAATAACAGACACGAAATAATAGCATTCACGCACACTGATTTACCTGATCCAGTTGTACCTGCTATCAACAAGTGGGGCATTTGCGTGAGATCTGCCGTGACAGGTGTGCCGTCAACACTTTGCCCAAGCCCAATCGCTAACGGTGTTTTGGTTAACATTGCATCATATTCTTCAGAACTCATCACATCGCGTAAGCTCACCACTGAGGCCTCAGCATTGGGGACTTCGATCCCCACAAAGCCTTTTCCGGGAACAGGCGCTTCCACACGGATGGTACGTGCGGCAAGGGCAAGGGCAATATCTTTATCTAAGCCAGCAATAGCTGAAACTTTTACCCGTGAACGCCCAGACCGTTTTTCAATATAATCTGGCTCGACCCCAAATTGTGTAATGACAGGGCCAGAATTGACTTCAACAACTTTACCGGGTGCCCCAAAACTCGATAGTGTATCTTCTATTAAACGGGCTTGCTCTAGCAAGAAATATTCATCAATGTCTTGCTCATTACCCGGTTCCAACAGGTTCATAAAATCGGGTTTATGCCATTCAATTTTTTGTGGTACGGGTTGACGTACCGGTGCCGCGGGTTGCGGTACGGATTGAGCCGCGGGCTCCGGACGTGGGGCAGGCTTTTCTTGTGGTTCTTCTCGTTGAAGCGTAATACGGGGTTTTTCTGGTTGTTCCGTTGTTGTGGCGGCTATAACGGATGCAATCCCTGTATCACGTTCTTCTGTTTCGGGTTTCGGGGTACTTGTTTCAGCAACTACCTGTGTATCAACTGAATCAGCAACCTCGCTAGGTGT
>JGI12316J15310_10000382_pt1 | contig 75829 bp, 81 predicted proteins | sample MarCyaLeptolynsp_FD_15310 | JGI IMG/M metagenome (IMG submission 15310) | reverse complement strand
ATTTGTAGGGCATGACTATAAGCAGCAATGGCTTGTTCAAGATTATCTGCTCTCTCCCCTTTGATTCTGTCACTGTAGGCAGCGCCGAGATTGTTTTGAAGGGTTGCCCATTGTTGGGGAAATTTCTCCAAGGTAAAAACTGTGGCAACGACTTCATAACCAGCAATGGCGATTTCTAGGTTACTGGCTATGTTGCCCAGAGGAAACTGTTGAATCAAAATGCTGAAATTGCCAATGACTCTAGCAATACCTTTAGCTTCTTCTAGCTTAAATTGAGGGAGGGTTTCCTTTACCCAAGATTGCAGTATCTGCCCTAAGTTTTCATTTAGCTTGTCGAAGTTCTCTTGCAATAGGGGGTAAACTGACTGAGGGCTATCATCAGTTGCAACTGCCTTTAAGATGGACATTAAGAAGTTGCCATATTCTTCTAGAGAAACCGTAATGGAGGAAATCCTAAGCACCTCTGCTAACTTCTGAGCAAAACTTCGCAACCAATTGGCATTTTCATCTCCATCCTCTGCCATTTGTGCTGCTACTGCTTCCATTATCTGCACCAACTCCCCATTTACTAGTTCTGGGTTAGCCTGTAGTATTTCCCTTTCCTGTCCATTGGGGCATTGCAGCAATTGTTGAATAAGATTGAAATAAGCTTCAAATTGTTGTTCATCCATAACTTCTAATGTGAATTAAATTGTACATATCGTAGGGGCGGGTTTAGCGACAATCTAGACCATTTGACCCGAATATTGGGATCAAAACCCGCCCAAGGCCATCCCCAGGTTAATGCAACCAATCTGCAATTCTAAATTCCCTTGGTTATCACTTGGGCGGGTTTTGTATTAAGACTTTCACCAAATGTTTTAGTTGTGCTCCTAAACCATTGGTGTCAACTTAAGCTTAGACATAGCTGGCTAGTTGAGTTTCATAATCCGCCTTGGATTCAAATCCAAGGCTCATAGCAAAAGTCCATTAAAATGGACTAAATTTTTCGGCTTCGTCTTAGAGGATGTTTGAAAAGTCATGCTGAACCCTTCACTTCGTTCGAGGGTAAACTCCGCGTAGCGTAGTGTTCGCGAAGCGTTCTCGAAGAGTAGCATCTCTAAGTAATCGCTCAAACTCTAGATTCTACCCTTCGGGAACGCTTCGCGTTTGTGAAGCATACGCTTGGCGTAAACGTTCCGCTTTGCTCCACTCAGAATGAAAAATTATACCTTTTCCAACTTTTCAAACAGCCTCTTAGTCATCTTTAGATGACTTGAGCTATTAGCAAGGAACTTAAGTTCCTTGTGGGGCATGAATCTTACGTTAAGTTGACACCAATGCATCTCCCCCAACTACCTCAACCTACTACGTCGAAAGAGCGATAAAATACTTGCCAATTCCTGCCACTTTCTGCCAAACTTGTCCACAATTGGTTAAATAGTTGAGAGTCCCATTCGGGACATAGTTCCTCTTGATTATGAGTTAACCAAGGCAAATCCAACGACTCCTCTAAGACAATAGCCAGAAACTCCTCTTTCCCTACTGCATCAAATTTGATCTTGTCCTCTTCACACATTGCCCCTTGCTGAGGCATAATCATTTTCTTTTCTATAAGTCGATTAACTGGAGCAAAAGCTTGGGAAGGACAGACCACATATTTGGTATCTAAACCGCGATTTAGTAACAACAGATGCTCTTGATCACAATCTAGCTCAATGTGCATATAGTAACGAACATTTACATCAATTACAGGCTTCTTGCCTATAGGTCCAACCATACCTCTGTCAGATTCAGGGGTAAAACAAAGCCAATAGGGAGGAGATGCCGCTTTTTCCCGCAGAGTTTCCCACAGCCAATCCATTTGCCAGTCAGGGAATTTCCGCTCCCATAACCAGCGATAAGCAATTTGCCAGGGAGATTGTTTTTCATCAGCAGGTCTTCCTCGCGATCGCTTGTCCCAATTTACTCCATCTTCGGTCATTTCCTCACCAAACTGCTTTTTCAGCTTGTCCACTACTTCGGCAATAGTAGGATTAATATTCTGTTCGGGGAATGCTCCCAGTATTTGGTGCATTTCACGAGCAATACATACATTCTTTTTTTGCCAATTATCGGGACAAAAACGCAGTTCAAAGCATAGTTTTTGGGTTTCGGAGCAGTTTCTTACAGGGAAAATCTGGTCTGTTATTTCTGCAATAAACTTTTTTTCTAAAGATTGTTCGTCAGTCATGGTCTTTCTTCTAATGAACTAGAACAACACTAAATTTGTGGATATATCTAAATTCTGCCATGTATTTTTCGATTCGTGTGGTCTGAGCAAATTTTTTATTTGTTTTTATTTATGCTTATTTTGCTGTATTTTCTCACATTTAATATGAATTCTTGACTTATTACTTATTACTTATTACTTATTACTTATTACTTCAAAACCCGATTCAATAGACTCGATGAGGCAATCCCTATTTATATTCCAGCCCTATACATCTATTTTTTTCATCAATAATCTAGAAGTCATAAACATTTGTTTTGGAGATAATGGCAATGACTAAGAAAAGTCGGCAAAGAAAAGTTTGGCTATTAATACAGTTTCTTCTTCCGGAGTTACTGGCTTTGCTCTTTGAGGCTAACGTAGTCAGATTATTTAATCTTTGCTTTTTGCTCTGGCATTGGCTCAGAGATGAGGAGTTAAGTAATAAGTAACAAGTAACAAGGAATGAAGAATTTAATAATGTAGTGCGAGCGTCTCGCTCGCGATCAATCAAACGCGAGCAAGATGTTTGCGCATACGCCCACGCTACGCGATCGCACTACACAAAATCTAAACGACCAAATTAGCTGTATCACGCCACTACTGGCGCGGCACATCTAAAAATGTAGGTTGGGTCTCGTTGCCTCGACCCAACCTACAACCTACATATTACGAGAAAAAGCGATCGCACTAATAAGTGCCTTACAGCGAATTCAAAATTCAAAATTCAAAATTCAAAATTGATGAATCGCCGAAAAAGAAGTCAGAAACTAGTGATATCAAAGAATTCATCTGTTAAGGGTGGGATATCAGAATAATCAATATCTTCGTCAGACATAGATTCTAGTGCTTCCCAATTAGTGCGCGAAGTATTTTTCAAGTCTTTTGTACTCATATCTATTTGCTTTGGGTGCTGAGATAATCCTAATTACATCACCCCGTGGTTCTGTCCAGACAACAACCGCTACAATCAAAAAAATGTACCTATCGTAGGGTGTGTTAGCGAAGCGTAACGCACCGCATAGGGGGTACAATCATTTTCACCCAATTGCCTAAGTCTTCTTCAGAAAATCGCCAATAATCCTTTACTGTGTTAGTATAGCTCAAATTCATAGCCTACTGTCTTGCCATACCGTATTGCTTTTTCGAGAAATAGCTTGTCTCACCTACAAGTTTTTACAACTAGGGAACAAAGGATTATTGCAAGTGCTATTACTGAACAGTTGAGTTATGAGCCAACTGTACCGACAAGAAACCGTAAACAGATGCGTCCAAACTTGATTGCAATTTGGGAATTGCGCAGAGGCAACTTTCGGGTTTACTACGATGTAGATGAAGAAGAATCAATCGTAGATATTCGGGCTATCGGGATGAAGGAAGGAAATCAAGTTCGTATTGGTGGAGAAATAGTTGAACTATGAAAACAATTGAAATCAGTGAGATTAGCTCACTACTGGAGAAATATGACCAAACCGAACAGCCTCTAATTATAACTCGCAACGGTCAGCCTGTCGCCGCTTTATTTCCTATTGAAGATGTTGATTTGGAAACTCTTAGTTTGAGTACTAACCCTAAGTTTATCAGCCTTATTGAAAAATCACGCAAAAGTCAACAAGAGGAAGGCAGAATTTTCTTAGAAGACATTCAGCTTTCTGATAATACTAATCTTGCTATGGAGAGAGAAGAAAAACTTATTGACGAATACACATAGCAGATTTGTTGGCACAGCTATGAAAACCATAGTTTGGGACAATAGTTTTCGTAGAGCTTTCAAGCGTTTAGTTCGTAAGCAACCACATCATGGCAATCGTTAGAGAACAGTTTCAACAGCCAAATCAACAACCCCAGACAAGCGGGAAAAAACAAGGCAAGAAAAAAAGGAGCCGCCGCAATCAGCGCAAAACAGACAACGATGCTGATTTGTTGCTAGCAACTGCTACTGCTGAGGAAACTGGTAACCAGGAAGAAGGCATCCGACCCCAGCGCTTAGCGGACTACATTGGTCAAAAGGAATTGAAGGGGATCTTGGAAATTGCTATTCAAGCAGCGAAAGCGAGAAATGAGGCAATGGACCACCTGCTATTATATGGTCCTCCAGGATTGGGTAAAACCACTATGTCACTGATTTTGGCGACGGAGATGGAGGTTAATTGTAAAATTACAGCAGCACCAGCCTTGGAGCGTCCACGAGATATTGTCGGCATTCTGGTTAATCTTAAACCAGGAGATATTCTGTTTATTGACGAAATCCATCGCCTCTCTCGGATGACCGAGGAATTACTTTATCCAGCGATGGAGGACTATCGCTTGGATATTACTATTGGTAAAGGTCAGACTGCTCGAACTCGCAGCATCCCTCTACCTAAATTTACTTTGGTAGGAGCTACTACTAGAGTAGGTTCTTTGACTTCACCTTTACGCGATCGCTTTGGTTTAATTCAACGCCTGCGCTTCTATGAACCGGATGAACTGAGTTTGATTGTGCAACGGACTGCGGAGTTGCTCAAGGTGCCGATGCAAGTCGATGGTGCTGATGAAATTGCTCGCCGTTCCCGTGGTACTCCTCGGATTGCTAACCGACTACTAAAGCGGGTAAGGGACTATGCTCAAGTCAAGGGATTGGAGCCGATTAATCAGGAGATTGCAGCAGAAGCAATGGAAGTCTTTCATGTAGATCCCAAAGGCTTGGATTGGACAGACCGATTAGTACTTAGTGTGATGATTGAACAATTCAATGGAGGACCTGTGGGTTTAGAAGCTGTGGCATCGGCAACAGGAGAGGATGCTCAAACAATTGAGGAGGTATATGAGCCGTATCTTTTACAGATTGGTTACCTACACCGAACGCCTCGTGGTCGGATAGCTACCGCAGCAGCGAGGAAACATTTAGGCTATGAATAGGGAAGTGGGAATTAAGAATTAAGCTAAGAACGCAATAAGCCCTTAATTTCTTGCCAAATCGCTGACTGACCAGATTTAGAACCAGGATGAGTTAAAACACCTTGAGTGGGACTAAACAGAAATGCTAGCAAAAATAGCGCAAAAGCTACTAAAACAATGGCTGGACCAGAGGGTAGATTGAAAAAGTAGCTCAGATACATACCGCTGACACTAGAAACTACTCCAATTGCTGAACCGGAGATCATCATTTGGTGCAGCTGCTTCACTAATAAGTAAGCAGTTGCCCCGGGAATAATCAGCATGGCAAGAACTAAGATAACTCCCACTGCCTGAAGACTGGCAACTATTGTCAGAGCAATCAAAATCATCAAACCAAAGTCTAATAGATTAGTTGGTAATCCAGCTGCTTTTGCTCCTAGGGGGTCAAAGGTGTAAAACATCAATTCTTTGTACAGCAGCACAATAACCGCTAACACAATTGCGGTAATAATTACTGTATTGATTACATCTGTTTGATTAACGCTCAAGATATTGCCAAAGAGAAAGTGATTGAGGTCAATTTTGTTGTCTTTTTGAACAATAGTCATTAAAGTAATACCAAGAGCAAAGAAGGCGGAAAAAACAATACCCATTGCTGCATCTTCTTTAATTTGCGATCGCGTCCTAATCCAGGTAATCACTACCGTACTCATAATACCGGCAATAAATGCCCCTACAAAAATATCAGCACCAATAATAAACGCGATCGCTAGTCCGGGTAATACTGAGTGACTAATAGCATCCCCTAGTAAGGCAAGCCGCTGCACCATCAAGTAGCTACCTACTGATGCGCAAACAATACCCACTAACACAGCAGTGATAATCGCTCGCTGCATAAACCCATATTGCAGCGGTTCAATCAGCATTTCCAACATTTTTCCCAATTCCCAATTCCCAATTCTTAATTCTTAATTCTTAATTCTCAATAAAGAATACCACCTGACCACCATAAGCCTGTTGGAGATTCTCTGCACTTAGTACCAGTTGCCGAGAGCCATAAGCAATTAGTTCTCGATTCAGCAAAATTAAGTCATCAAAATTAGCGATCGCAGCTCCCAAATCATGGTGAACTACTAGTACAGTTTTGCCAGCTTCAGCTAGTTCGTGAAGGATGTTAAAAATTACAGCTTCGGTTTTTTTATCAATTCCAGCCAAAGGTTCATCAAAAAAGAGAATATCCGCTTCCTCAGCTAGTGCCTTAGCCAGAAAAACTCGTTGCTGTTGTCCTCCCGATAGCTGTCCGATGGGACGCTCACAAAAGTCACTCATCCCGACTCGCTCTAAAGCCTCTGCTGCCACATGTCGGGATACTCTGGAAAAGCGATGAAACCAGCCAGTTTTGCGCACTCTACCCATCAGTACCACATCCGATACTATTGCTGGGTAAGTCCAATCGATTTGCGATCGCTGGGGTACATAAGCTACTTTTTGTAATTGTTCCATCAAAGGCTTTCCCTGATACAGTGCTGTACCGCTGGTGGTGGGAACTAACCCTAGCATGGCTTTCATCAGAGTACTTTTGCCAGCACCATTAGGTCCAATAATTCCTGTTAGTCTTCCTGGATTAATCTCACAGTTGATATCCCTCAGAGCTTCTACTAGACGGTACTGTACACCCAGTTGCTTAATTCTCAAGGTTCCCACAGGAGCTGTATTGTCATAGATGTGGGGAGATTGCCTGGGAGTTGAACCAGCAGTACGAAAAGTGAAAGTTTTCATCTTTGGACTTGCGGAGAATTAAGAATATGAAACAATTATGAAAACACTATAACCGAAAAAATGAAAAGAATATGAAAAAAGTAGAAGGCAGGAGGCAGAAGGCAGAAGGCAGAAGGCAGGAGGCAGGAGGCAGAAGGCAGGAGGCAGAAGGCAGGAGGCAGGAGGCAGAAGGCAGGAGGCAGGAGGCAGGAGGCAGGAGGCAGGAGGCAACCACAGCTTTTGCCTTTGTTTTCCAGCCAAAGCGGATGCTCGCAGCTGTTCTTTTCCTGGGACTATGGATAAGTGGATGTGATGGAGCCAATACTAACCAGAGTAGTGACAATGATGACAGACCTAATGTTGTTGCCACTAGCACCATTATTCAAGACTTGACAGAACAAGTAGGAGGAGACGAGATTGAGCTTACAGGTATTCTACAACCAGGAGTAGATCCCCACATTTATGAACCAGTACCAGCAGATAGTCGAGCATTGGAAGCAGCAGATTTAATTCTCTTCAATGGCTACAATCTCGAGCCAGGGTTGATTAAGCAGATGAATGCTGCTGGGGTAAACGCCAGTAAGTTTGCGGTTGCGGAAGTAGTGACACCGCTAGATTTGGACGATGAAGGGACAAAACAGCCTGATCCTCATGTTTGGGGTGATGCAGAAAATGCCATTAAGATGGTCAAAGGAATTCGTGACCAGTTGATTGCACTTTCACCGGAAGATGAGGAAGAATTTAGCCAAAATGCGGCACAACTTACCGAGCAATTGCAGCAACTTGATAGCTGGATTACTCAACAGATTGAAACAATTCCAGCCAAGCAACGCCAGTTAGTTACTACCCACGATGCCTTTCAATACTATGCTCGTGCCTACGGGTTAGAAGTTACAGGTACTCTGATTGGCATCAGTACCGAAGAACAACCCAGCGCTCAGACAGTACAAGCTTTATCTGATGCAATTAAAGCAACGAAAGTTCCAGCAATTTTTGCCGAAACAACGATTAATCCTGAGCTGATCAAAACTGTGGCTCAAGAAGCTGGAGTAAAGTTAGCACCAGCAGAACTTTACTCTGATTCCATTGGTGCAGCGGGTAGTGATAGCGACAGCTATGCCAAAATGCTGATAGCAAATACTCGCACAATTGTGGAAGCACTGGGAGGAGATTTTACGGCTTTTGATGAGGAAGTCCAGGAATGAGCTCATACTAATCCTCTTTTGTCACTTTCCGGTTATTATTGTGCTGGCTGATCATTCACTTCATGTAGGACAACACACAGAACTTGCGATCGCCTAATTCTCAATTTTCAATTTTCAATCCTACCTTCGCCAACTGCTGTTGAGCTTTACTTGCTTCTGCCATTAATACCTCAAAGTCAGGAATATCGGTATCCCATTCAATCAGAGTAGGTACAGCTCCAAAACGCTCTAATGCTCCTTGGTATAATTTCCAGACAGGGTTATGCACTGGATAACCATGGGTATCAAATAAATAATCCTCCCGCTCTTCATAACCGGCTAAGTGGATTTCTTTAATTCTGTTTGCTGGCAAAGCATTAAGGTAATCAAAGGAGTCAAATCCTTGATTAGTAGCACTTACATAAACATTATTTATATCCAACAACAGGTAACAATCTGCTTTCTCTAACAATCCCTGAATAAATGCCCATTCTGACATAGTTGATTCAGTGAAGGTTAGATAAAGAGAAGGGTTTTCCAGTAAAATCTGCCTACCAAGAAATTCTTGTACCTGCAAGATGCGTTTAGCTAGATGTTCCATCACCTCTTCAGTGTAGGGGAGAGGCATTAGATCATTGAGATAACAACCGTTAACAGAAATCCACGCCAAGTGATCAGAAATATATGCAGGTTCAATCCGTTGTGCTAAACGTTTTAAACGCAGCAAATAATCTAAATTTAAAGGGTCTGTTGAACCCAAGGACATACCCACACCATGCAGATTAACCGGATAGTCTTGACGGATTTGTTCTAAATAATAAAGGGGCATACCTCCAGGATTGAGATAGTTGTCGGATAATACCTCAAACCAAGGTACGGCGGGTTTATTAGTAAGAATATCTTGATAATGAGGTGAGCGTAGACCGATTCCTACTCCTTTAATTGCACCTAATGAGAGGTCAGTAATCATAAAATTTAGAATTTAGAATTTAGAATTATTTTTATACAATCATTAAAAATAGGAGCGGGCAAGATGCCCGCACTACTTCTTCTGCAAAATCTGTGATGTTCCCTACTAAAAAGAATTACTAATAGGTTGATTGAACTTCTTGGCTCTCAGCTTCTTCTGTATTTGGGGCTGCTTCTTTGAGAATACCACCAACAATCTTTTGACAAGTGCCTTCAGGAACATAAATCCACTCCTCAAGATCACCATCTTTTATCGCCATACCCGCGCAATCATGCTTGCTGGTGCCGCAATCGTTCATCCCCTTCTTAGCAATACCAGCACATTTTTCCATACCTTCCTTGCCAGCAATGGCACCTTCGTTACTGAAGGAGGCATAACCCAGTGCTAAAACTCCAGTCAAAGCAGTAGCAACTGCTACAGTTTTTTTGTAATCTTTCATCACCATCTTCCCAATTCTCCAAAGTGTATATTCGTTATGAGCCAAAGTCTATTGTTGTTTCTGGTAAAAGAGTCCTGGAAAAATCTGAGATAAGCCTGAGAAATTTCTGAAGAATAGGTAAGTTTTTTGAATTATTGTTATTAGTCATTGGTCATTGGTCATTAGTCATTGGTTCTTTGGACTAAAGTTTTCCTTGGTTTCCCCAACTCTCCATCTCCCCAGCCCTTTTTTCACTCACCCGGTTTTCCATATATTTCGGTGAGGAGTTACCCACAACTATACGCTTACCCACATTAGATTATGTTACGCTGAGATAAGTTGCCCCACTTAAAAAAACCTCTATGAGGTAAACTTTGCCTCCAACTCAATGGTGGCGGCACAAACTTACCAGGATATGTGCGCAATTTGCTTGTCCCAGTTGGAGAAGAAGTGATTTCACTCAAAGGCGATAAGTCACTCTACTGACCAGCAAACAGGAATTTACCACCCTCGGAAACTACCGTTACAAGCTTCCACTACAAGAAGTGAGAAGACACAAGGCTATAATGATGATAAGCTCTTGTGCATTTAAATCATCAATTAGTACTGACGCGGGGACGCGGAGATTGGGACTAAGTAGTTTAAATGCGTTTTAGCTGAGCATCTACTTTTGGGTCTGTTTTTCAGTAGTTTTTTATTTCCACTGCACTGCACTAAGGCGCGTGGTATAAGAAAACGTTTTTCGTGAATTTGGGTCAATCTACTTAGCGTTTGGTGAGCGTCATCAGGGAGCTACAATTGTCGCTCAACCAAGCATTCATAAACTAGTTGTTCAAAGCTTGGGGCTAAATCGGCTTGAAATAGCTAGTAAGTTTGCTTTCGCCGTGATTTATACAAAAAATATTATTCATGAGACTCTCCCAAACCCCAATCCTAACGCCTGAAAGTCAAGCAATTTTACAAACATCGCCTCAAAAGGTTGAACTAGTTGAGCAGTTGTTGGCGATTGGCACAGCATTGTCCAGCACCAATGATTTAGGTGAATTACTACGTCTAATTTTATCTAAAAGCCGAGAGATTACCTATAGCGACGCTGGTAGTGTCTATCTAATAGACCGTAACAGCGAGACTCCTAAGTTGCTATTCAAGGTAGCACAAAATGATTCTATCCAGGGAGATACCTTTCAGGAATTTTCTATGCCCCTGACTGGCAAAAGTCTAGCAGGTCATGTCGCACTAACGGGTGAAAGCTTAAATTTGCCAGATGCTTACAATTTACCAGCGGAAGTTCCTTTTGCCCTAGACCGCAGTTTTGACACTAGTATGCCATACCGAACTAGCTCGGTATTGGTGCTGCCGATGCAAGATCAGGATGGGGAAATTATTGGTGTGTTACAGCTAATTAATCGCAAAATAGCACACGATGTTATCCTTACTCCAGAAAAAACAATGGAGTTGACTCAACCTTATTCAGAATGGGAAGAAAGAATAATTAGATCCCTTGCTTCTCAAGCAGCAATTTCCATTGAACGCAATCAGCTGCAACAGAGTATTGAAAATCTCTTTGAAGGTTTTGTTAGAGCTTCTGTCCAGATTATTGAAACCCGAGATCCGACAACATCTGGTCACTCAGAACGAGTTGCTGAGCTGACGGTGCAGCTTGCACAAAAGGCTTCTGACATTACCACTGGTCCCCTAAAACCAATTTATCTAAGCGATCGCCAAATCCGGGAACTTCGCTATGCTGCCTTATTGCATGACTTTGGCAAAGTGGGTGTTCCAGAAGCGATTTTAAATAAGCAGAAAAAACTCTATCCAGTCCAACTAGAGGCAATTCGTCATCGCTTTGCTTTAGCACAGCGTACCCTGGAAATGGAATGTGCTCAAAAGAAGTTTCACCATCTCTTGGTAAATCCCTCTCACCAGCATTTGGAGAACTCCCCTAGTGCTAACTGTGTTCACTGTCAACAACTTGAGCAATTCGATATTCAACTAGCTCAAACTATTGATAAGCTAAATCACTACTGGCAACTAGTCAAAGAACTCAATGAACCTCATATCATGCACAAGAAAGAGTTGCGAGCCTCTGCTGAAGAAACTTTGGCTCAACTAACAACTCTGTCTCAATATACCTATCGAGATCTTGATGGTATGACGAAACCTGTAATTACAGAAGAAGAGATAGCTCAGTTGATGATTGCTCGAGGCAACCTAACATCCCAAGAACGCTCAGGTATTGAAGCCCATGTTACCCATACTTACCACTTCCTCAAACGAATTCCTTGGACTAAGCGTCTCCAAGACGTTCCCAAAATTGCCTATGGACATCACGAAAAGTTAGATGGTAGTGGCTACCCTCTAGGATTGAAGCAAAAGGAAATTACCACTCAAACCCAGATGCTCACAGTTGCAGATATTTACGATGCTCTCACAGCTAGCGATCGCCCTTATAAGCGTCGTTTACCAACACACATTGCCCTTAATATCCTACGACAAGAAGCTGCCAACAATAAAATCAACGGCGACTTGGTGCAGTTATTTGAGCAAAGCCAAGTTTTTACTGTTTTGGGGCACAGCCTAGATGATGAAGAGTAGACAACTTTACTCCAAGTCGGGGAATAGGGGATAAACAGTTGTGCATTTAAATTATGAAGAAACACAAATAACAAACAACCTTTGCGGAGCATGGTGAGCAAAGCGTAGACGCTAACGCTACTCTTCGTGAGAGCGCAGCGGGACGAAGTCCGGCAAAACGGCGGGCAGCTATCCTTCCCATACTGAGAAGGAATGAGCTGCCCCCACTTTTTGTAAGAATTCTTATTTTTCGCCCTAGTTTTCCCCCAAAGATTCCCCAAAGTTTCCACACAGCTGTTCAAATTTTTCCACAGGTTACTACTAGTTTTCCACAAGTTACTGCTAGTTTTCCACAAGCATGAACGGTAGCATCAGGTCTTCCCGTCTCACTAAATATTTTCTGCACAAAGTATTTTAAGTACAGAGAGGACTGAGTTTGTATAAAGTTATGTAACGGGGATCAGTCTCTAGTACCGATTTATTCGTAGAAATTGTTTTCCTTTGAGAGGGTTCGTAATATTTCGCAGCATTGACAAACCCACCCCACTTTAGATGAGAATAGTGCGACCAACCAATTAAAAGATTGACTTGAAACCAGCCTGACGGCAGTAGAAATGGGTAATTATTCCCAGTTCATTTGTCTTACTTTGAGCGAAGCCAGTTTCAAGAGGTACTAAAAGATAGTTTGCTTTATACCAACACGCCATGAAACCAGAGGTAAATATGAACGCAACCGTAAGCATCCTGGCAGAAATCCCTGAAGACTTGCATGAGTCCCTCAAAGGCTATCTAGAAAACCATCCTAACTGGGACCAAGACCGAGTCTTCTCAGCAGCACTATCACTGTTTTTGCTCCAAAATGGGAATGGTAGGACACCAGAAACCTCTCAGACTTATCGTGCCTGTGCTCGTGTCTATCTAGAATCTTTATTTCAGCATCCCGCCTAATACCAAATCTGGGTTAGGTACCCGGTGTTTTGAGAAAGCTGGGGAGGCTGGAGGAGCTGGGAGAGAAAAACTCACCGGATGATAACGGGGGTAGAATAGGCAAATATAGCTAGATACCCGACTTCTTTGTTGAATCCATGATTAACTGGACAAATAGGAAGAAGAAGTCGGGTATCTTAGTTGTTTTTTATACTTTTGAGTTGCCCCCTGCCCATTCCCCATAGATTTTTTGTAGAAAAATATGGCAAACGCTACTCCACCATCTACCTTGGTGATTCCTCAACTAATTGTGGGTTTGGGCAATCCAGAACCCAAATACGATAAAACGCGACACAATATTGGCTTTGACGCAGTTGATGCCCTCGCACGTCGGGGACAGATTTCTTGGAGCGAAAACCGCCGCTTTCAGGGATGGTTTGGGGAAGGAACTGGATTTAAGGGAAACAAACTACGTTTACTCAAACCTCTCACCTATATGAATCGCTCTGGACAAGCAATTCGTGCGGTAATGGATTGGTACAAGTTACCCCCCGATACAATACTGATTATTTATGACGATATGGATTTACCCGTAGGGCGTCTACGACTGCGTCTTTCCGGTTCAGCAGGAGGACATAATGGGATGAAATCTGCTATAGCTCATCTGGGTACGCAAAATTTCCCTCGTTTACGGATTGGTATTGGTAAGTCTAGTCAGGATAAAGGTACCATTTCTCATGTCCTGGGGAAATTTTCTGCCCAGGAAACTGAGTCAATCTCTAAAATACTCGAACTAGTAGTTGATTCAGTAGAACTTGCTCTCAAGGAAGGTGTTGAAAAGGCTATGAGTCTTTACAATAACCGCAGTATTGGAACTATTGATTAATTATTGGTTGTTGGTTATTTGCGCTACTGCGCCTCTGTGGTAAAGATTCCCTCAACTCAATCTTCCCAACCTACCGCCTCAGAAATTGATCTCAATCCATTTTCCTCTAACTTTTGCAGCAACCCTGCCATAATCCGCTGTACCATCCAAGGTCCTTCATAAATCCAGCCAGTATACACTTGAATCAGACTAGCACCAGCAGTAATTTTCTCCCAGGCATCCTCTGCAGTGAAGATACCTCCCACGCCAATAATGGGTAGTGAGCCTTGAGTTTGTTGACGGATAAAACGAATTACTTCTGTAGAGCTCTGCCGCAGTGGTGCTCCACTAATACCGCCTGCTTCTTCGGTAACTGGTTTACCCGTTGCCTCAATCACCTGAGTTTTAAGTAAATCTCGACGAATGGTAGTATTAGTCGCAATAATCCCTGCTAACTGATAAGTTTGGGCAAGATTGAGAATATCTGCGATCGCTTCCCAAGCTAAATCTGGGGAAATCTTGACTAGAATTGGCTTTGCTCCTTGATTCTCTTGTTGAAGAGCATCAAATATTAAACGTAGCTGCTCAGCATTTTGGAGCGATCGCAATCCTGGTGTATTTGGTGAGCTAACATTGATGACAAAGTAATCTCCCCAATCCTTCAACAAGCGAAAACTTCCCTGATAATCGGCCGCAGCTTCTTGGAGTGGTGTTACCTTAGATTTACCCAGATTTATGCCCAGGGGAATAACTGGTTGAAAATTCTTACTTGCTAGGCTATTAGCCATTGCCTCAGCACCCTGATTATTAAATCCCATCCGGTTTAAGACAGCTTGATCTTTAACTAAGCGAAACAGACGAGGAGGCATGTTTCCCGGTTGTGGATGAAATGTCACTGTACCCAGTTCAACCAAACCAAAACCAAGGGAACCATAGATGCGAGTAGCCACTCCATTCTTATCAAATCCAGCTGCTAAGCCAAGGGGATTAGGGAATTTCAAGCCCCAAAGATTTTGCTCTAAGCGAGGATCACTCAAACAACAATTTTTCTGCAATTGAGCATTAATCCATCGGCTTGGAGGATGTTCTCCATTATTATCTAGCCAAGCTAACCATCGTAGAGTTTGTTTATGTAACCACTCCGGATTTACTTTCAATGTAGAGAATAATAACGGACGAATACCAACTTTATAAATATCCATTAGTAAGCATTATTAATTATTAATTCTTAATTCCGCGCAGCGGTACTAGTAACTCCCGATAAAAATCCAATTGCTGCCTTGCTAAAGCCTGATTTGTGTACTTGCTCATTGCTCGTTCATAACCCCTTTGAGCTAGCTTCTGAGCTAATTCCGGTTGCTCCATCATTTGCCTCAGACAATTCCGTAGAGCCTCTACATCTCCTTCCGGGAAAACCAAACCAGCATCAGCAATCACATGGGGAATTTCCCCAGAATCAGAACCAATCACCGGTACTTGAGCAGCCATTGCCTCAATCAACACATGACCAAATTGTTCCTTCCAACCAACAGCAGTCAGAGTTTTAAATTGATAGTTGGTTTCTGAAGGTAGTACTAAGGTATGCATCAGGTGGAGATAGCGAGGTACTTCTTCATGAGGAACACTCTCAACAAAAATTATCTGCTCCTTAATTCCCCATTCAATAGCTTTGTTTCTCAGTAATGATTGTAAAGGACCGCGTCCCAGTAGTAGCCACTTCCAGGGTTTGACTTGCAGTCCAGCTAGTGCTTTACCTAAGGTTAGTAACCCTTTTTCCTCCACAAACCGTCCGACAAATCCCACTACAAATTCATCAGCTTCAATTCCCAACTGGCTTTGCAATTGTGGTTGGGGTTGCTGACGGAATAGACTTTCATCGACACCTAACTGAGGCATAACTTTTACCGAGCCTTGGTAGCCATGCTCCTGCAACACCTCTACCCCATCTTGGTTACCAGCAATCAATCCGTGGGTATGGCGGAGGTTATAAGCTTCTAATAAAGACACTGGGAACTTAACATCGTAAGGCAGATTCCACCAGGTAAAGAAGAGATTTTTTGCCTTAAGTCCTAATAGTTTATTAAGAGTAATCAACTGAGCATAGCCTAAGGATTTTGCTCCTTGTTCTACCTGAATAATTTGGGGTTGAAACTGGCGTAATAAAGGAATAATCTCAGCTCCAAAGCTAAGAAGTCCCTGGTTATTTTGACTAAAGTTGGAAACCGGTACTACCCTAAATGAACCTTCCTGACGTGGCTGGGTTTCAATAATTGAGTTCTGAACACCACCAGGACACCAGCGGCGGGGTACAATAACCGTCACTTCTATCTCAGGTTCCAAGTTAGCTAATGCTCGCAGCTTCTCACAGTTGAGATCAACAATATAGGTATGGCTGGCAACTAGAATTTTCATTCTGGAGGTAAAGTTTTTCTTTAAAAAAACACCAACAAAGGTTTAATTGAGCCTGATCATAACCTACGAGTTAGCCTGTGGATTGGCTTTATCCAAAAATTTTCGTTGTTCTGGAGTCATAAAATGACTCCTTCTTGACGAATATTGCGAAAGAATGCAGTGTTTTGAGATTGAACTTGGTCATGAGTAGCAAAAGCACAGTTAATCAATACATTATGTTCTAGACAGAGATTGGCAATAAGATAACTAATGCGATCGCTTTCTTGGGAGTAGACAAAGGAATGCTTGAGGACGATTAAAACATCTATATCCGAATCAGATCTAGCATCACCTCTCGCTTGAGAACCAAAAAGAATAATTCGGTCTAATTGTTCTTTGTAAAGGTTTTTCAGACCTTGGCAGGTTTGGTTGAGGATGGTTTGGATGGTAACATTCATCAGAGCTGAGGGCGATCTGTTCTATATTGATTGTACCCAAGGCGCGATCACATTTGAAATTTGGGTTGGAAGAAATGCGATCGCTTTTCTCAATTCTCTCAGACAAAAAGGCGATCGCCTTTTGACAATAGGGAAGAGCAGCACATTAAATTGCCTATACAATTCCAATAGCCAATCAACATTAAAAATATACTTTTTTTTTGAGCAGGCTTGGCAAGTATTACTTTTTTATTAGCCCATTCTTGAATAACTAAACCAATCATGATACTGATTAACTACTTGTTTTGGTTCAGTGATTAAGATAAAGTGTCAAACTTCAGGTACGATTGAAAACAGTTAGTAATATCAAGCTTTAAAAAGTATTACGATGTCTAATATGTACGCTGTAGAAATTCAACACCAGGGCACTACCCACACGATAGAAGTGCCAGAAGATAAAAAAATTCTTGAAACAGCCTACGATGCTGGGATAGACTTACCTAGTTCCTGCCATGCAGGAGTATGTACTACCTGTGCAGCTAAAATTTTGGCAGGAACTGTGGAGCAGAGTGAGGGAATGGGTCTGAGTCCAGCTCTCCAAGCTGAAGGGTATGTATTACTCTGTGTTGCTTTTCCTACCTCTAACCTTAAAATTGAGACAGAGAAGGAAGATGAAGTATACGATCGCCAGTTCGGTCAGCCTTCTTGAGCAAGTAAGGGGAGACACGGAGACGCGGAGACGCGGAGACTCGAAGATATTTACAATTCTCAATTCCCAATTCCCAATTCCCAATTCCCGATTCCCAAACAACAAACAACAAACAACAAATGACAACACATTTTATTACCGCAGAAATCGACCTCCAGGAATCACCAACTCAACTACATCAGGAAATTGAAGCTCAACTGCAAGAAGAGGGAGAACCCCTGCGCTGGGCAATTACTAGTGTGGATACCCAGCAGCAGAAAGTCCAAGTGGAAGCAATTGTTACCGTTGAAGAACCGAAGCCTATTCAAGCGTGAATCAGCGTCCCTATACTGTTGTCTTAATTGTCCCTACTGGTATTGGAGCATCTATGGGGGGCTATGCGGGGGATGCCTTACCAGTAGCAAGAGCGATGGCACAAATTTGCGATCGCCTGATTACTCACCCTAATGTCCTCAATGGGGCACAATTATATTGGAACTTACCCAACGCTTTTTATGTCGAAGGCTATGGGCTTGACAAATTTGCTGCTGGCTGTTGGGGATTGCGCCCAGTCCATCAAAACCGGGTGGGATTAATCCTCGACCAAGCTATTGAACCAGACTTGCGCCTAAGACACCTCCAGGCAGCTGATGCCACTAGAGCTACCTTAGGCTTAAATTTAACAGACTACCTAGTCACGGATACGCCCTTACAAGTCGAATTAAGGACAGCAGGATCCGGGGCAAGTTGGGGTACAATAGGAAATCCTGACAGTTTATTGCGAGCGGCGGAGGTCTTGATTCAACAAGCAAAAGCAGAAGCGATCGCGGTTGTTGCTCGTTTCCCTGATGAGACAGATGACGAAGCCCTGCAAGCTTACCGTCATGGACAGGGAGTGGATTCCCTAGCTGGTGCTGAAGCTGTGATTAGCCACTTAGTCGTCCGTACCTTTCAAATTCCTTGTGCCCATGCACCAGCCCTAATGCCCCTTCCCCTCGATCCAGACTTGTCTCCTCGCTCTGCTGCTGAAGAATTGGGTTATACTTTCTTACCCTGTATTCTTGTAGGACTTAGTCGCGCCCCCCAATTTGTGGTAAGAGCCTCTCCTTCCGTGACTGCCTCCCCCAGCACCACTATCTCCTCAGAGCTAATCGATATCTGGGCAGAAGCAGTGGATGCTATCGTTGTACCAGCAACTGCTTGTGGAGGGAGTGCCTTGCTCAATTTTAGTCAGTCCCGTGCCCAGATTATTGCCGTTGAGGAAAACCAAACCTCTATGCAAGTGTTCCCAGAAGATTTAGGAGTGAAAGCAATGCGAGTAAACTCTTATTTAGAGGCACTGGGTTTCCTGGTTGCTCATCGTGCTGGTATCAGTGTTGATGCCCTCAGTCCTTCTCTATCCTCCTTGCATTGTTTATTGAGTTCCTAGTGACAAAACAGCTTCCCGATAATCCGGACATCGAACCCCTATCTCGCACCCAAGTTTTAATCGCCATGGGTGTCACTGCTGTTGTGTTACTATTTTGTGCCAAGCTTTGGCTACAATTCGGCTCTGTCACCCTCCTATCAGTCAGATTTACTACTCAAGCCATACTTTTAGGGCTAGGTATGGCGCTGATAATTACTGTTGCTAGTAGCTTAATCTATCGCCTTTGGCCTGCTTATCGCCAAAGTGCGGACTTTTACTTGGAATTGGTTCTCAAGCCTTTAGTATTACCGGACTTAATTTGGCTGGGGTTGTTACCCGGTATGAGTGAAGAATTATTGTTTCGGGGTGTGATGTTGCCAGCGATTGGTTTGAACGCTGTTGGCGTGATTGCCACTAGTCTGCTATTTGGCGTTTTGCACTTGAGCGGTTCACAACAATGGCCCTACGTGATTTGGGCGTCTGCTGTAGGCTTATTGTTAGGATTTAGTGCTGTAGCAACTGACAATTTGTTAGTACCGATTGTGGCTCATGTAATCACCAATTTGCTTTCTAGTTATCTGTGGAAAAGAGGGAATAGGGAAGTTGAAGCGTAAGCAATTTCAGAAGGCGAAAACCTGTAGAGACGTTGCATGCAACGTCTCTACAATATGGAATATAACCGACTTTTCAGTACCGGATTTGGTATCACTCCACTAGAGGTAATTAGGCAGAATATTGATGTTGTGAGCAATTGCTAGAAGATTTACCGAAATAGACAGCAGTTGAAGGCTAAGATTCCTCTGAGTCTTCATTGGGGCTTTTAATCAGGTTTGTTATGTCCTTACCCTCAAGAATAGTTCCCTCAAGATTAGCTCCTAGAAGATTAGCCCCTAGAAGCTTCGCCCCTTCAAGATTAGCTCCTAGAAGATTAGCTCCTTCAAGATTCGCCCCTAGAAGATTAGCTCCTAGAAGATTAGCTCCTAGAAGATTAGCTCCTTCAAGATTCGCCCCTAGAAGATTTGCCCCTTCAAGCTTCGCCCCTTCAAGATTAGCCCTTTCAAGATCCGCCCTTTCAAGATCCGCTAATCGAAGATACGCCCCTAGAAGATTAGCCTCTAGAAGATTTGCCCCTTCAAGCTTCGCTCCTTCAAGCTTCGCCCTTTCAAGATTCGCTTCTTGAAGGTTACTCCTCTTAAAATTTGCCTTGTAAAAATCTCTAAAATTCAAAATACAACCTTGCAAATTGAGAAAACCAAGACAGTCAAAGGCAAGTACATTCTTTTCTCCTATCCTCTGTCCTTGAAGCTTTGATATCCACGTACCAAAAGCCTCAGGAAAGGGCCATTGAATCTCTGAAATTTCCTGCGTAACTCTCGCACAAGCATTTAAAACAGCTAACAAAGCTTCTTCCCCATTCCGTGCTTGTCGTATTTCTTCCTGAAAATTAGGTCTAGGTGTCAGACGCTCCATTGGCATACCATGATTGAGCATAAACTCAATCAGACAGCACAATATCTGCTGCCAATTACCAACATCTGAGGGCTTCTGCAAACGCATTTCATCACAGATAAAGCGAAACAAGTATTGATCCATTGTTGAAGCTCCGCAGAGAGTTGCCCAAGTTACTAAAGCTTCACCTTGATCACAACCCTTCCGAAAGTTTTTTTGGCGCTCTTTTAACTCTTCATGAATGAGTTTTAACCCTAACACAATGCGTTTTGCTGTTAGATACTCGCCGAAACTCTTATGAGTAAATTCAAAGGTTTTCTCCGTTGCCCTGACACCACCACTTTCTCGAAAGTAAAAGGCAGTTAACAGACGGGTGACGCTGGCTTTTGAGTCTTCATTAAAACTTTCCTGAAAGCGGTTCAAAATTACTCTCAGGCCACTATTATCGCAGTGTTTCTCAATTTCGCCCACAGTTGTTGTCCTACCATCTCCATGCCAGCAAGCCAGGGCAATTTCCTCGAGAATACCGATAAATTCCTCTTTCTTAATGCCCTCAGTCACCCGATACCCGTGCTTTTCATACCCTCGCTCATAAACTGCCTCTAGCAAATCCTCATAGATTTGATTCAGGTTAGTCTCTTCCGTGAATTGCAACTTATCCCGCTCAATAGTGAGAGCTACTAGATAATTGAGCAACGGTTGAGCCGTAATCTCCAAGAGTTCTGCCTGTCTAATTCTGGTGGCAAACCACTGTAATCTTTGCCTTTCGCTTTACCATAAGATTGCCACCAAAGTTGCCGTTGATCTTGCTCAAGTAACCTTTGCTCGTCAACATAGTATTCTCTCTCCTCTTTCGTCACAAAATAGGGCAGAAGATACAGCAGTTGCTGCGGTTTCCGAAACCTGCTGCGGTTTGCTTGCACTACCACTTCTCGCCCGCTGAGTAAAACTTGCAAGCGAGTTTGATACTGATTAAATTGATTAACTTTCAGCCTGACTTCTTCGACAAACTCTCTAGCCGCTTCCGCAGCAATTTTCCCCTGCATCGATAGCTCATCCAAGCCATCAAAGATAATTAGTAATCGTGGCTCACCGTCACTTCTATCCAGAGGATTATGGGGCAAAAAACCTTCAAATTGAACAAATTCCCCTACTGCTTGCACCAAGTCATGAGATAATTTAAATAAGTGTAGAGGAATAAATAGAACTCGAATTTTTCCCTTTTCTGCCTGTTGTGCCGCAAAGATTTTAGCAAAAGAAGATTTACCGCTCCCTGGCCCTCCACTAATCAAACGAATGGCATCATCAAGCTGAGCTTCCTGTAACCAAGTTTCTAGTTCCCTGTGTAAATCAACGACAACTTGCTCCTGCTTTTTCTCTTCAATAATGTCTCGTTCTAACCTCTGCTTTGGCTGGTACTTAGCCTCCTGCTCATAGTAAGCTCTTAAGGGCACATAAACCTGTTGCAAACTGAAAGCTTCCAAAAACATTGGTTCTTCAACCCGCTTTTGTAGCCATGCTCGATAACGAAGCCAACCCTGCTCCCGTTTAGTGGCTTGAGTGAAAGGTGTATCTAATACCTCCTTAATAGCAACATAATCTTGGGCATGCTGGAGCCACTGATCATTAAGGGCAAAAACAAAGTAAGCTGGTAAGCGATCGCTAATTTTTTCTGCTTCAACCTTTTTCTCAACAAACTCTTCTAACCACTGAACAAAACCAACCTTAGCTGCTTGAACAATGGGCAACTGTTGGGGGCGCTGGAAAAAGTCTTGGTTAATGATTAGTTCGCCATTTGCTAAAGAGGAATTAAGCTCTTTGTACAATGCTTTGAGATTGTCAGGCTTATTAACCAATAACTCCCTATTGTCCTTCAACAACTCTTTCATAGCCTGAATTAGAGAGCGGACAATTAGCAAACCAGCCACCTCTCCAGGCTTTGCCTCTAATCCCAGAGCATCTAAAACCTCTACCCCACTTTTAGCCAACTCGTCCCATTTCAAAAATGCCCCATTAATCGCCGCCTTTCCTAGGGACACAAATAGAGATTTAGGATTAACCTTAATATCCTTACGTAATGCTGGAACGGACTTCTCGACTTTAATTTCAGCTTCCCCGGACATAGATGAGTTAAAAATGCCTATATTAGCTGCTTCCAGCCTAACCAATTTTTTTTGATAGAGATTTGTGGGGAGATGGGGGGAGCTGACTTTGTATGGCATCTTTAGCGTGGAGGCTGGGTGTGGGGTGTAGGGTTTTTCTCCCTCAGCTTCCTCAGCTAAATCTTGTGTTGATTTCTTAACATTTGCCTTTTTTTCTGAAAAAACTGTAAAATTAGATACAGAAAGATATGTGAAATATGTAAAATAAATCCCATATCTATTCAGAGTCAGATGACCTGAGGCAAAAGAGCTAAGTATATATGCTTAGAGCTGGTCCTACTGAAACTTTATTTTGCCTCTCTTACCTGAAAGACCAACTTTTGTCGGAAAGTACATTGGAGAAGCAATACAGATGAAACTCTCATACCGGGGTGTTAACTATGAAGAGCAACCATCAACGCTAGAAGTAACTGAAGGCGAGATTGGTGGCAAATACCGGGGTCAAGCTTGGAAGATTCACCGTCCTAAGCAAAACTTCAGGCATCCAATGTCCCGAGAACTGATCTATCGCGGTATTACCTACAGAATTTAGTGGAGAGCGATTGTTCTACAGTTAATAGTGTTTAGTTAAAAATTGAGAATTGAATGAGTAAATTACCCCTCCATTAGCTCAATCCTTGCGGCAGGGGTGTGGGGAAGTCGCAACGTCCCCACTGGGGGGTTTAGGGGGCTAGCCCCCCAGGGAAAATTTGGCTTTTCGACCAAAAACTTTCACTTCATTAATGGCTCTAACTTGCGTCTTTAACACATGCTACTTGGAGGAATAATTCGATGAAACTTACTTACCGAGGCATCCAGTACGAAACAGAACCAGCAACCTTAGAAATAAGAGAAGGTGAAATTGGTGGTACTTATCGAGGTGTACCTTGGAGATTCCACCATCTCAGACATATTCCTGAACCTCCACCAGTCCATAATCTGGCATGGCGTGGTGTCTCCTATCACACTGGTAAACCCCAACTTGCCCAGCCCAGCGCCACCCCTCAACCTGTCGGCGCTACCCTCAGTCCAACCTGGCTAATCCACAAGGATCGTCAAAAAATCTTGGATAAGGCAATGAAAGCTCACTTGTCTAGTATCCGCCGCAGTTTGGAGCACCGGATGCAAGTAGCTAAAGCAACAGGGGATGAAAAGTTATTGCAACTTTTGGAGGAAGAACAGATGACATTTTCTGGTCAATAGCTTCCTGATAAGAGGAGACGGATAAATCTTTCAATAAGTTTAGACGCATTCACCTTGCATGTTTTGGATGACAGGCAAGATGCGAAGTTCCACAAGAAACTGATGATTGAATTTGGTGCAAATTAGATGCGTTGCGAGCTTATAAGGCTGTAAATTTCCTGTCTTTATAAATGCCACGCACTTTAGTCGTGGCATTTATAAAGACATCTTCACTTCTGTTCGTTCTGCAATCTTGCCAGCCAACTTCTGAAAATCCCCATACACCTTTTTGGCAGCAGTGGCATGAGCACCAATAGCTCCATCAGCAGGTTTCAAGTGAAATATCGGTTTACGTGCTTCCTGAGCCATTGGCATCAAACTCTGATAGTTCTTGAGCAAAGCTAAACAATGAGGATCATCTGCTACAGACAGATGATTATCTCCAACTTCAGCTAACACAGCCTCTCGATAAACATTGGGAATCCTGGCAATCCAACGGTTGTAAGCCTTCACTGGACGGTCTAATCGTGCTGAGTGTTGTAAGACAACGTAACCAACTGGTTGTATCTGTCCCTGAGGTAACTCCAGATCATCCGCAGGATTTTGATACAGTCTATCTTTCCAGTTTTTTCGCCAGTGTCGCAATGTCGGACCAAGGTTTTGTAGACCTTGCAAAGAAAACAAATCCGGTGAAAGTGGCATTACAAGGTAATCTGCAGCAATTAGCGCCGCACGGTTAATGGCTCCTAAGTTAGGACCTAAATCCACCAATATAAGATCCGCTTCGTGAACTACGGCTGTTTTTTGCATCACTCTCCAAAAAGCAGATATAACCCGAAAGGCACGTTCATCACCATCCATGCACTTAGGCCATACTTCTGAGAGTTGATCCTCAAAACCCGAAAGCGATAAATCTCCCACTAAAAGTGCCAGGTTTCCAGATGAACATAAGTCTTCAATATATTCTAGGGTTTGCTGAATAAGTCTCACCAAAACAACTGATGGGTTATTTAGCTATTTAAGCCTGGAATAATGATGAGCTGTTCTTGTTAAAAATTGTCCAGTCATAATCATAATTAATATTTGCAGCCAAAAAAGTGTGATTTGAAAAAAAGTACGACAAAAAGACACAAAAAACCTGCCGTAGCAGGGTTTCTAGATTAATAACTAAAAATGTAATAGCAATGACTGTTTCAGAAGTATGAGGAAGTTTGGTCATAACTCGATTTAAACCATACCTTCGCTTACTTATACCAAATTTTCCTTCAATACCATTACGAATTCTCTCGTCCTCCAAAGCTTGCTTTTTCTGTAATAGACTAATATTAGCTGGTGGCCTTCCTAAGGGCGGACCACTTATTCTTATTCCTCTTTCTTTACAGAATGCTCGATTCTCTCGAGTGCGATAAATTCTATCTACATGCACTGATTCTGGATACACTCCTGTATAAAGTTTATAGGCTTCTATTTGAGCTTTTAAATCTAATGATTCATTAAAGTTATCCCAGCTTATACGGTGTAAAAATACATATCCATCGATACAACCTACCGATAGTTTTGCTCCAAATTCTACCGGTGTTCCCGCTTTACCTCTATTTTCCGATTTGCTTTTTTCTTCTGCTTCTTTTTCTACCTTGTTTTCTCGTGAAGCATCATCTTTTTTTTTAAGGCTTCTTCTACCATTTTTTCATTTACTTCATTGACCAAAGAAGCTGTTAAGTACCTAGACAAAATTAATTGTATATTCTGTACCAAAATTTACGAGAATTTCTTCCACTGCTTCTACGAGAGTAGAATAATTCTCATAAGCATCACTTTCTAACCATTTATATTTGATAAAACGCCACAAAATTTCGATAATATTCAAATGAGGAGAATAGGTTGGCAAAAAGAATATTTCTACACCTTTTTCTCTCCATTCATTTTCTTTATTCCAGAAACTATTATTTTGATGTATTGAAGAGTTATCCATCACTAAAAATGTCTTTTTTGTCACGGTTTCACAAAATTTATCTAGACAAGCTATGACGACATCACTATTGATACTGCAACTAAAAGTATAGGCATCCAATTCATTGGCTCTACTCAGGAGCCCGAGAACATTTAATCTTTTACTTTGTTGGCTCTTAATTTCTATTTTCTGACCTTTCTCTTGCCAAGCATAAGGAACATAAGGGGTTAAACAAAAACCACTTTCATCTACATATCTTATCTCTATTTCTCCTCTTTCTTCTTTCTTCTTTAATTGTTCTAGTTCTTCAACTTTTCTCTTGTAGCAACCGGGACAGGGTTCACCACCGACTTTTCTTTTGATTCTATGCCAGCCCATTTTTACTGACTTTATTACCCTCTGTATTGTTCTCTTGCTGACTTTGATTTTCCATTCTTTTTGGATTTTATCTTGTACTTTATCAAGATTTTTAGGCGTGGCTTTTACCCAGTCCTTTATCTGTTGTTCTTGTGCTGAGTCAAAAGTTTTCTTGCGACCACGACCTGATTGATTATATAGTCCTACAAAACTGGATGATTCCCACAAATTGAACCAATTATAAATGGTGTTACGACTTACCTTAAATATTTTCATTAATGACGATATCTTATATCCTTGATAGCTTAGTTTAAGGCAATGTGCTCTCTGTCTTACTTGATAATATTTGCTCTGCCTCGAAATTCTATCTAACAGTTTCAATGTCTCTTTTGTTAAACCCTTAATGTATCTCATTCTTGTCCTGTTCTTTTTGAGTAAGCGCTAACCTTATTTTCTCTCAAAATTATGATACAATAGTTAATCTCAAAATATACAATTAATTTTGTCAGACTACTTATCATCAAGTTTTCGGTACATTTTCCCGTTAGGGTGGTGCAAGGGTTTTGACGCATTTTACCAGAAAACCTGGGATGTGTTTAGCTCGCTAAATGATTGAAACCACTGTCTGGTATAGCTTCCACACTTATGCAGCAAGCCCTACATAAGTGTCCTCTACTACCAACTCTAGAGGCGGATTGCCATTCTTCTGAAGTTGTTGTCGTGCTAGTTGAATGCCTACTCCAAATCGCTGGGCATAGCCTAAGTTTTTCATCGCTTCAGCTAGATGGGGATTGCGATAGTCTGTTATTCCAGGTTGGCCAAAGTTTAGCTTATTTACCTGACCAAAAGGGCCACCAGGATTTTGAATTTCGATGCGATCATTAAACCAGGTAATTCTTACTGGTGCATTGGTTGTTTCGTAATTGCGATGCTTGACATCCTCCCCGACCTAAAGGTACGGGGATTCCTAAACCTCACGATTTAGGTTTCTGCTTCAATGCAGTTGCCTTGACAGATTTACTCTGTTCGGGTCTTACACTTGCTCCACAGACTGACACCGCAAGCCCTGCGGTCAAAATGTTTTTACTGGCGTTAATGTCACGGTCATGGTGAGTTCCGCACTCTTGGCAAAACCATTCTCGAACACTTAACGGTAATTTCTGGACAATATACCCACAATTACTGCACCGCTTAGAACTAGGAAACCATCTATCTATCTCAATATAGGTTCGACCATACCAACGGCATTTATAAGCTAATTGACGGGTTATTTCTCCCCAACTTACATCTGATATAGCTGCCGCTAACTTAGGGTTTTTGACCAGGTTTTTCACCGCTAAATCCTCAACTACAATCGTTTGGTTTTCACGAACTAATTGAGTCGTTAGCTTATGTAAATGGTCTTTCCTGCTATCAGTTATTTGAGCATGAATCTTGGCTACCTTAATTCTTGCTTTTTCTCGATTTTTTGACCCTTTCTGTTTGCGAGAAAGACTTTTTTGCGTTTGACGCAATCTTCGGTAAGATTTCTTAAAATACTTAGGATTAGCAACTTTATCTCCATCGCTAGTAATGACAAGACTACTAACTCCTAAATCAATTCCTATCTGTTTATCAGTCACAGGTAATGGTTGAATAGTTGGGTCATCAAATCTAATTGAGAGCTGCCAACGTCCTGAGGGATGTAATCTAACCGTTACCGTACTAGGTTGACAATCTTGAGGGATTTGTCTTGACCATCGAATAGGTAAAGGGTCTAAACATTTAGCTAAATAAATTTGTCCGTTTTGAAATTTAAAAGCAGACTTCGTAAATTCTGCACTTCCTCCTTGATGTTTTTTCTTAAAGTTAGGATACTGAGCACGACCAGCAAAGAAATTAGTAAAAGCCGTTTGTAAATGTCTCAAACATTGCTGTAAAGGAACACAACTAACTTCATTTAAAAAGTCTAATTCTTGTTGTTTTTTCCAAGAGGTTAACATTGAGGAAGTTTGAGTGTATCCGATTCTTTCTTGCCTTTGGTACCATGCTTGAGTTCTGGCATGGAGAGCTTGATTGTAAACTAATCTTACACAGCCTAATGTACGGCGCAATAGCGACTCTTGTTCAGGTGTGGGGTAAAATCGGTAACTGTAAGCTTTTTCCATAGCTCACATTTTAGCATACATTTTGTGAAATGTTAAAACTAAATAGTAAAGCCGTCCTAGAATGACGGGGTTTCAGACCCAAAATTTTCGATGACGGCATTTCTCGTCAGTTGTTGCAGAGCAACTATTGGATAATCAGGTTGTTGCAACTCAACTGGCTGGGTGGTTAGATCTGATGCAATCGAAATATTGACTTGAAGTGTTTCGTCGAGTACTCTTAGCAAATCTGGCAGTAGACCATCAATCTCTTTTTGATCTTTAATCGGGTCAGTTAATTCTGTTCCTTCAATACGCAGGAATTGAATATAGGCACCGGGAAGGAATTGTCTGGGGTCATTACCGATCACTAATACACCCAGTATTGTAGGTTTAAGTGGCGGTTCCACTGAAGCAAACCGCATAGATGTGAGTTGTTGCTCAGGAGAACGTTGATTCTCTTCCAGGATTTCGATAGCCAAGGATGAAGGCAGATAAACTCGACGAAAAACTTCTAAATCGAGATCATTTAAACTAGCAGATACTAGAGGTTTAAGGTCGAAAGGTAAGTCCTTTGCTCTTCGTTTTTCAGCTAAACGACTCTCTTCTTGTTGTGTCGCAGTGGCTTTACGGGGACCAATACGCACCCAAACACGTCCATTGAAGCGCACAGGGGGAGCATCTGATGGTTCCACGATTACAACTGCTAGTTGACATCCAATGATAGTGCGTTTCTGGACAATCATTGATGGGAAAGGCAAGATGTTGCCATCGGACCGTATATCTGAGAGAGTGAGCAAAAGTTGATCAGTGATGGGAAGATTAGCACAACTACCATCATTATTAACACCGATAAAGAGGACTCCTGGTTGTTGGTAGTTAGGCAGATCATTGGCAAAAGCACAAACAGCCTGACGAATAACATTGCGATCAGCTATTGAAGCTTTTCGTTCTACACGATCCGATTCAAGGTCACCTAGGAGAGCTTCTAACTCTTCATCATCCATAGTCCCTACTCCAACAACAAATCTATTGACCAAAAATCAATCCTAAAGCCTATTTCATGGTTCGCTGACAACTGTAAAGCAACAAAATGTAACAATAATCTTGCAGATACTGACACCGGGAAAATTTGTCATGCTTGAATCTTATCGTCAACACGCTGCTGAAAGGGCAGCTTTGGGCATTTCACCCCTACCCTTGAATGCCCAGCAGACTTCCCAATTGTGTGAACTGCTGAAAAATCCGACCGCAGGTGAAGAAGAAACATTAATCGAATTGTTACGCGATCGCATACCGCCTGGGGTAGATGAAGCAGCTTATATTAAGGCTGGGTTTTTAAGTGCGATTGCGAAAGGGGAAGTTTCTAGTCCCTTGCTTGTTCCCCAAGGAGCCATTGACCTATTGGGAACCATGATTGGAGGTTATAATGTCCAATCTCTAGTTGAACTGCTCAAATCTCAGGAGCAACCCTTAGCTGCAGCCGCAGCCAATGCTCTGAGCAAAACTCTCCTGGTGTTTGATGCCTTTAATGATGTCCTTGCCTTATCAGATATCAATCCCTATGCTAAGCAAGTAATCGATGCTTGGGCTAATGGTGCTTGGTTCATCAGTCGCCCCAAGTTACCCGAAGCAATTACCGTAACTGTGTTCAAAGTGCCGGGAGAGACGAATACCGATGATTTATCCCCCGCACCTCACGCGACTACTCGCCCAGATATTCCCTTGCACGCTACAGTAATGCTGGAATCTCGGATACCTGGTGCTTTGGATACCATTGCCAAGCTCAAGGAAAAAGGGTATCCTGTGGCTTATGTTGGTGATGTTGTGGGTACTGGTTCATCTCGCAAATCAGCAATAAATTCCTTACTTTGGCATATTGGTGAAGATATCCCCTTCGTTCCCAATAAGCGGGCAGGGGGATATATTTTAGGAAGTGCGATCGCACCAATCTTTTTCAACACTGCTGAAGACTCTGGTGCTTTGCCCATCGAATGTGATGTCACCAAAATGGAAACTGGTATGGTAATTACCATCCATCCCTACAAAGGTGAAATCACTAATGAAGAGGGAGAACTAATTTCTACTTTTACCCTCAAACCCGATACAATTCTGGATGAAGTTCGCGCAGGAGGGCGTATCCCCTTACTAATTGGGCGTTCCCTGACAGATAAAACCCGCGAAGCCTTAGGTTTAGAACCTAGTAAGTTGTTTATCCGTCCCCAAATACCAGAAGATACTGGTAAAGGTTTCACCCTGGCACAAAAAATGGTGGGCAAAGCCTGCGGTTTACCGGGTGTCCGTCCCGGTACTTCCTGTGAACCGATGATGACTACTGTTGGTTCTCAGGATACCACTGGTCCGATGACCCGCGATGAACTAAAGGAACTCGCCTGTCTCGGTTTTAGTGCAGATTTAGTGATGCAGAGCTTCTGTCACACAGCAGCGTACCCCAAGCCAGTTGATATCAATACCCATAAACAATTACCAGATTTCTTCGCAACTCGCGGTGGTGTTGCCCTGCGTCCTGGGGATGGTATTATCCACTCTTGGTTAAATCGGATGTTGCTCCCCGATACCGTGGGAACTGGTGGTGACTCCCACACCCGCTTCCCCCTAGGAATTTCTTTCCCTGCAGGTTCTGGGTTGGTAGCGTTTGCTGCAGCACTGGGGGTGATGCCACTGGATATGCCAGAATCAGTATTAGTGCGCTTCAAAGGAGAGTTGCAACCGGGGGTAACCCTGCGAGATATCGTCAATGCTATCCCCTATGTAGCCATTCAACAAGGCAAGCTAACTGTTGCCAAAAAAAATAAGAAAAACCTCTTCTCCGGACGAATTATGGAGATGGAAGGCTTACCGAATTTGAAGGTAGAACAAGCTTTTGAACTCACCGATGCTACAGCGGAAAGGTCTTGTGCTGGTTCCACAATTAAGCTCGGAGTAGAGACACTTTCAGAGTATTTCCGTTCCAATGTAGCGCTATTGAAGAATATGGTAGCGCGGGGTTATCAAGATGCACGCACTATTATGCGTCGTGTAGCCAAGATGGAGGAGTGGTTAGCAAATCCTCAGTTAATGTCAGCTGATGGCAATGCTGAATATGCAGATATTATTGAAGTGGATTTGAACGAAATTACTGAACCAATTGTGGCTGCACCAAATGACCCAGATAATGTTAAGTTAATGTCCGAATGTGCGGGGGACAAAATTGATGAAGTGTTCATCGGTTCTTGTATGACTAATATCGGTCATTACCGCGCTGCTGCCAAAGTGCTAGAAGGTGCAGGTACGGTCAAAGTACGCCTGTGGATCTGTCCCCCTACCCGGATGGATGAAAAGCAACTGCGGGAAGAAGGTATTTACGGCACATTTGCTGCTGCTGGTGCTCGCACAGAAATGCCGGGATGTTCCCTCTGTATGGGGAATCAAGCACGAGTTGAAGATCGTGCAACGGTGTTTTCTACTTCTACTCGTAACTTCAACAATCGTATGGGTAAAGGCGCACAAGTGTATCTTGGTTCTGCTGAATTAGGAGCAGTTTGTGCACTACTAGGAAGGATTCCCACTGTTGAAGAATACCAGTCAATTGTAGCTGAGAAAATTCATCCGTTTGCTGGAGATTTGTATCAGTATTTGAATTTCGATCAAATTGCTGGGTTCGAGGATGAAGGAAGAGTAATTCCGTTAGAGGAAATGCCCCAGATTGAGGATATTTTGGGTATGCCTGCGGGGGCTAGGTAATAGGCAATAGGCAGTAGGCAGTAAGCTAAAACGCATTTAAAATGCGTTTTAGCAAGGCAATAGGCAATATCAATGAAATTCTTAGGCATTGATCTTGGTTGGACTTCTGGTGCGAGTGGTTTATGCTGCCTAAATTGGTCAGCTGGACACCTACAACTATTGGAACTAGCCTGCCAGCAAGCAACGGCAGATATTCTCAGTTGGGTGGACAATTGGGCACCGGATCCAGAACCTGCGATGATTGCCGTGGATGCTCCTACCTTAATTCCCAATGCTACCGGAATGCGCTTACCTGATCGCCTAACTCATCGCCATTTTGGTCGCTATCACGCTGGTTGCTATCCTGCTAACCGCCAACGCCCTTTTGCCGAACGCACGGTAAAATTTGGTTTGAGTCTGGAAGCACGAGGCTTTAATCACGCCCCAATAATCACCCCCCAACAACCAAATCGCTACCAAATAGAGGTATTTCCTCACCCTGCGATCGTTCATCTTTTTGGTCTTGATCGCATTCTCAAGTACAAAAAAGGTAAATTAGCCCAACGTCGCTCAGAACTGACAAAACTCCGACAATATATTTTCGATATTTTACCCACCCTCGAACCCAGTCTCAACCTCTCATCTTTACCTGAAATTCCCACCACTGGTGCTGCTCTCAAAGTAGTCGAAGATCAACTAGATGCCCTGATGTGCGCCTATGTAGCAGCCCACTGGTGGTACTGGAGTACTGAGCGCAACTGGGTATTAGGGGATATAACGACTGGTTATATTGTTGTTCCTGCCCCTATTGGGGAGATGGGGGGACACGGAGACGCGGAGACGCGGAGAAGCGGAGACGCGGAGATAGAGAAGTTGAGGGAGATGAGGAAGACATCCCCAATTGCCGATTCCCAATTCCCAATTCCCAAACAACAAAGGACAAACAACAATATGGCAAAATGAGAAACGTCAATAAAAATTAACTATATAGGTAATTGAAGTGAGTGCGACTGCCCAAGCGCCTAAGACGAATCTCCGCACAGTTTTCCCTTTCACTGCCATTGTTGGTCAGGAAGAAATGAAACTGGCTCTGCTGCTGAATGTGATTGACCCTAAAATTGGTGGGGTGATGATCATGGGCGATCGCGGTACGGGTAAATCTACTACTATTCGAGCATTGGCTGATTTGTTGCCAGAAATTGATGTGGTTGCTGATGATCCCTTTAATAGTGACCCAAATGACCCGGATTGGATGAGTAATAATGGTTCTTATACACAATCTAGGGAAGTTGTCAAGAAAAAAGTCTTAATGGTGGACTTACCCCTAGGAGCCACAGAAGACAGGGTATGTGGGACAATCGATATCGAAAAAGCTCTATCTGAAGGAGTGAAAGCCTTTGAACCAGGGCTTCTTGCTAAAGCCAATCGTGGTATTCTGTATGTGGATGAAGTCAACCTCCTAGATGACCATTTAGTAGATGTCCTCCTTGACTCTGCTGCTAGTGGTTGGAATACGGTAGAAAGAGAAGGAATTTCCATTCGCCACCCAGCACGCTTTGTTTTAGTAGGTTCCGGTAACCCTGAAGAAGGAGAATTACGACCCCAACTCCTCGATCGCTTTGGTATGCACGCAGAAATCCGCACTGTCAAAGAACCAGCATTGAGAGTGAAGATTGTCGAAGAAAGGGCGGAGTTTGATCAAAATCCCCACGAATACATTCAAGAACATACCACTGATCAAGAAGCCTTGCAGAAGCAAATAGTTATGGCTCAGGAGCTGCTATCTAAAGTTGAAATAGATTATGACTTGCGGGTGAAAATTTCCGAGGTTTGCTCAGAACTAGATGTAGATGGATTGCGGGGTGATATTGTTACTAATCGTGCAGCCAAGGCTCTGTGTGCTTTTGAGGGACGCCAGGAAGTCACAGTTGATGACATTCGCCGAGTGATTACCTTATCTCTGCGTCATCGGTTGCGCAAGGATCCTCTAGAATCTATTGACTCTGGCTACAAGGTACAGAAAGCCTTCAGTCGTGTTTTTGGCTTGGAAGCATCGGAGGAAGAAAATCCAGCGGCTTAGTGCTAATGGTATACGCTGCTCTTACTCATGGACTACCTTCCTTTTCCTGGAGAAACCCAGTTTCTAGTGTTCATTCGAGCCAATTACAAAGAGTGGTTCCCTCAGTTGCTAGACCAAAGTCAGTTTAATCGAAGAGTCCGCCAGCTCGATGGAGTTCTATAACAACTGAGGCGGTTTTGGATCACACAACTCGGAGTAAATTTGGAAGATTCTTTTGTCCTTGACACCAAACCCATCCCAGTAATCGGACTCAAGCGAGATAAGCGCCACAGCAATTTTTCTGGTAGTGCAACTCCTGGATGGTGTGCCGCCAGACAGATGAACTATTTCGGCTACAAGTTAGTGTTGCTCGCCACCTGGCAAGGTTCTGGTAAATTTACACCATCTGTTCGCTCTAACCCTCTGATGGGATGGCATCCAGACCCCATGATTAATCCTAATTGCTACAACATAAGACAACTTATTTTGTTGTAATGTGCTAATAAACTCGCTACTTTCTCTATATAAACTATCCGCTAATACTAGTTGAATATTCCATGCTTGTGCGATTAACTCTTCAATTATTTCTGAGGCTAATTCGATTTTCTTTTGTAATGCTCTTCTGGTTTTAGGGTTCCTCTGGTTTCATCATTCAAAAATACCATAAATCTTCCCTTCAACCTGCGGAATGTAGGTATCAAAGAATCTGACTTAGGAATTCTTTGGTTCTGTGATGTTGGGGATTGGTGAAGAAATCAGCAGGTGGCGCACTCTCGACAATTACTCCGTGATCAGTAAAGTACATTTGGTCAGCAACTTCACGAGCAAATCCCATTTCATGGGTAACTAAAAGGCAAGTCATTCCTTCTTCTGCTAGTTCACGAATTGTGAGCAAAACTTCCTTTACTGTCTCAGGATCCAAGGCTGCTGTCACTTCATCAAACAACATTACCTCCGGTTTCATCGCTAATGAGCGTGCGATCGCAACTCGCTGTTGTTGTCCTCCAGAGAGTTCTCCTGGATAGTTCTTTTCTTTACCTTGAAGTCGGACTTTAGCTAGTAATCCATAGGCTCGTTCTTTTACTTCTTTGGGTTCTTGTTTGAGCACATGAATAGGAGCCATCATAACATTCTCCAAGGCTGTGCGATGGGGAAATAGGTTATACTGCTGAAACACCATTGATACCATCCGTCGCAGAGGTATTTTTTCCCGCTCAGATTGGAGTTGGTGTACCTGAAATTCTCCCACGCGGATTGAGCCACTATCGATTGGTACTAGAGCATTGATACACCGCAATAGGGTCGATTTTCCTGATCCAGAGGGACCAATAATACAGATCACATCCCCTTTGCCGACATCCAAGGAAATGCCTTTCAAGACCTCAGTTTCACCAAAGGACTTGTGTACGTCGTAGATAGAAATTAAAGGTTCTGACACTGTAATATTTTGAAGCTAATTGTATAGTGATTTATAGCCCTCAATTTTGCTACAATCCTATAAGAAGATGAAGAAGACTAAAAGCTGTCGCTTATGTCACTATTATGAACTAGATGAAAACTTTTGTGCGGTAGCACCTAATTATATTGGTAAAGCTCATTTATGTGCTGATTTTCAACTTGGTATCGAGCTTGATGAGGAAGAAGAGCCTATAGACTTGAGGAGATTTATTTACGAGCAGTTTAGTAAAGATTACCTGGAAAAGTTACTCTCTCCCTATGGAAAAATAGAAGTCGAGCGAACCCTCACCACCTCCCCTAGACGAGATATCGACTTATGGTTTGCCCCGAGCCTGTTGGAGTTACCCAAAGAGTTAGGACTATTAGCCAGACTAGCCAAGACGAGAGCTTTATTTGAACCCTATCATCATCCTGTCACACCTGACGAGACCAGAGCTAGTCTGGTCAAATTATTAGAAGTCCAGGGAGAGTTTTACCGAGCTGCACACAGAGAACAAGTGCAATTGGCTGAGTCGGACTTACCCTGGTTATGGATTTTGACTCCCACTACCTCAGAAGATATTTTAAATGGATTTGGAGCCAAAGAAAGCACAGATGAGGAGACTGGGATTTATTTTATGCCTCCTGCATTGTTGACTGGGTTGATAGTGATTGATAAGTTACCGCATAACAACAAAACTCTCTGGCTAAGGCTTTTGGGTCGAGGAAGAGTACGCTATCAAGCAATATTAGAATTAGTTGCTCTACCTGCCGATCATTTCCTGCGCTCAGTTAGCTTAGAATTACTCTACAACTTGCTTTCTCACCTAGAAGCGTTACCAGAAAAAGATGAGGAGGAGCGCTTGCTAATGGAGCTACTAGTATCGCTGCGCGGAATTAAGAATTAAGAATGCTTATAGAGTAAAGATTCTATTATTAAGCTCATCCCACGACTAAAGTAGGTGGAATACAAGCGTCATTGGTCATTTGTCCTTCGTACTAATGACCAATGACTAATGACAAAGCGACGGGGCGAGATTTCCTCCAACCCCTTTAATGAGTTGGCTTCCCCGTCGCTTTTAGTGAGGTTTTTTAGTACCTACGATTGCTACCTGGCTTGTAGACGATGAAACTGAGCACTTGACACTGCTTCACGTTATCAAAACCAACAACACGGATATAGCAGTCGCGGTATTCTGAACGACACTCATCCACTTCTCCTAACACTTCTTTAGGAGAGCGAGCATGGAATAAGGGCAGTTTCCACATTGTCCAATAGTGGTGCTCTGGTTCTGAAGACTCGCTGAACTCAATTGCTGGGATGAAACCCTGATCCAAAATGTACTCTACTTGTCGGGTAATCTGGGCATCGCTCAGCGGTGGCAAGTAGGAAAGGGTTTCGTAACGACGCTCTTTAGGTAATGTCTGCATAGTTAAGGGTTGGGTTGTGTTGAAGTATAGGTGTGCAATTGGCGGTAATCATGCCCCGCCGTATCGGTTGTACCTTCTTAGGTTTCCGAATCAGTTTGTTGTTCAGGAGGGGTTGGGGGTTCAGGAATAGTGAGTTGCGTAATGCGCTCTAGATGCTGACGCCGATGCTCCATATTCGACTGCTGAATACCAGTGCAAACCATTTCTGGCAAGAAGTCGGTTACTTCCTCCGCCAAATGTTGCCGCACGGTCATGATCCGAAAAGCCAGATCTTGTTTCACCCGGAGCAATTCCTCTAGATAAGCATCTCCATCTTGGATATTATGCTTAGAGGAAAAGGAATTTAACCAAAATGCCCGAGGAGGGTCTGTTTCTCTCAATTGATCTAGGACAATCCGCAGTGCTTGATAGGTGAGGTAACTAATCAACGTCTTGGCAGTGTCTTTAGCAACTCGTTTTAGATCCATCTTCCGACCCGGTGCCCTTTGCAGTATCAAGTATCAAGTGTGAAGTGTGGAAGTATCAAGTTTCCCATTCCATGCTTCACACTTCACACTGTCTCAGACGGTATCAACCGCCTCGAACTCGAACTTGATTTCCTTCCAAAGTTCACAAGCAACTGCCAAATCAGGGCTCCACTTGCAGGCTTCGCGGATGACATCGCCACCTTCGCGCATCAGGTTACGACCTTCGTTACGAGCTTGGATACAAGCTTCTAAAGCAACACGGTTGGCTGTAGCGCCAGGAGCATTACCCCAAGGGTGACCTAGAGTACCACCACCGAATTGCAAGCAGGAATCATCACCAAAGATTTCTACCAGTGCAGGCATATGCCAAACGTGGATACCACCAGAAGCTACAGGCATTACACCAGGCATGGATGCCCAATCTTGGGTGAAGTAAATCCCCCGTTCACGGTCTTGCTCAATATGGTCTTCCCGCATGAGGTCAACAAAACCCATGGTGATACCTTTTTCACCTTCGAGTTTACCAACCACAGTACCGGAGTGGAGGTGGTCACCACCAGACATCCGCAAGCACTTGGCTAATACCCGGAAGTGGATGCCGTGGATTTTCTGACGGTCGATTACCGCGTGCATCGCACGGTGGATGTGCAGTAGTAGACCGTTGCGACGACACCACTTGGCCAAGGTTGTGTTAGCAGTGAAACCGCCGGTGAGGTAATCGTGCATGATGATGGGGGTACCCAGTTCTTTGGCGAACTCGGCACGCTCCATCATTTCTTCACAGGTGGGAGCGGTAACGTTGAGGTAGTGACCTTTGATTTCACCAGTTTCTGCCTGGGCTTTTTCAATGGCTTCTTGGACAAACAGGAAGCGATCGCGCCAGCGCATGAAGGGCTGAGAGTTGATGTTTTCGTCGTCTTTGGTGAAGTCTAGACCACCCCGTAGACACTCATAAACGGCACGACCGTAGTTCTTAGCTGATAGACCAAGCTTAGGCTTAATCGTACAACCCAGTAGGGGACGACCATACTTATTCAACTTGTCCCGCTCTACTGTAATCCCGTGGGGTGGACCTTGGAAGGTCTTGAGGTAGGCAATGGGAATCCGCATGTCTTCTAAACGCAGAGCACGCAAAGCTTTGAAACCAAACACGTTACCTACGATTGAGGTTAACATGTTGGTAACAGAGCCCTCTTCAAACAGATCCAATGGGTAGGCAACATAAGCAATGTATTGGTTGTCTTCCCCAGGCACTGCCTCAATGTCGTAGCAACGACCTTTGTAACGGTCTAGGTCTGTCAGTAAATCTGTCCACACTGTTGTCCAGGTACCAGTGGAAGACTCAGCTGCCACAGCCGCACCAGCTTCTTCAGGAGGAACCCCAGGCTGTGGGGTCATGCGAAAAGCCGCGAGAATATCTGTATCCTTAGGAGTGTAATCCGGAGTGTAATAAGTTAATTTATAATCCTTTACCCCGGCCTCGTACCCAGCTTTCGACTGAGTTTTGGTTGATGAGTAAGCCATGCTTTTCTTCCTTGGAAACTACCGAATGTTGCGACTGGTTAAGTCGATTTGCTGGTGTTGTAGATTTTTTGACTTCATTACTAAAATCTTGAAAAAAGCTGCTAAAATTAGCCTTTTACTGGATGCAACACCACACCCCTATCTCCCATTTCCTGGCTCTTGCCTGGGAATACCACGCACAGGTTTAATTGACAACAAAAAAATCCAGAATAGATCATTCTGCTGCCCACAAACCTTGTGACCTTGGTAATAGATAATTTCTTTATTGCTTTGCTACTATATCAGGAATTCAATAAGTTCAACTTCAAATATTCTTGAGAATTGTATAAGTTTATTTTATGCACTATCAACAATTGCAACCTTTAGTTAAGTTTTATTAAAAAGAGTAGAAATAAGGAGAAATGTGATGGCTTCTTTGAGCACCCGTATTGGTTTAGTTTTTGGTGTCACCTTGCTCTGGTTCAACTTGCCTTTGTATAGAGCTAGTTGCGTTTTAGCCCAAAGTGAGATTGATCAGGAGTTGCCTAAACCTAGGTACGTTGGTGATTCTCCACCTCCAGGAGGTGATCCTCTGCCACCTAACCGCATACGGCAAGAAGTGGAACCCCTGCCTGCTGATTTTCGGGTCTCTGCCTTGCAACCAGACTATACAGGTAACCTCTGGATTGGTTCCTGGTTGGGGTTAGCAAGAATCAACCCCAATACTGGTAAAGTATTAGCTCGCTTTAGTCTGCCTAACTACACAATTGGTGCTTTAGCCCAAGATCGAGTGGGCAGGATTTGGGCGGGAACTTATGAAGGAGTAGTGCGGGTAGATCCTCGCAGCGATGAAGTTACTGCTTACAACTTCACCTTACCTTCCAACCGAATATTGTCCTTATTAATTGATCGTCGAGGTTATCTTTGGGTAGGAAGCGATCGCGGTTTGAGTTTGATCAGTCCGGATCAAGGATTATTGATGACTACATTGCAAGAGCTACCAGGGGTTAGTGCCAATGCCTTAACCTTGGACAATGAAGGGCAACTGTGGGTAGGTACATTAAAAGGACTAGTACGAGTAGATACTGCTAGTGCCTTGATCATTGGTCGCATTACTAATCTACCCGGTACTACAGTACAAACCCTAGCCTTGGATCGACAAGGAATGCTCTGGGTAGGAACACCCAACAGCTTACTAGTTATTGATCCTTTCACTCGAGAAGTGTTGCGTTCGGTTACTCCCATGAGAGGACGCAATGTGATGTCTATAGGCTTTTCTCAAGATAATAGTGTCTGGGTTGGTACTGATAACGGCTTGTTCAAACTCAATCCTTACAATGGAGCTGTCCTTGGTCAAGTTTCCAGCCTGCCTTCTAATAGTATCCTTTCCCTATCTCCTGACACTGGCAACAAGTTATGGGTAGGTACAATGGAAGGACTAGCTTGGATCAGTATGACTAGTGGTCGTGTCAGACCCCATTATGCTTTTGTTAAAGAGCCACCGGATAATTTTTAGCTTTTGTGTATATCAACGTAGTTGGGTTTCGGAGACAGGCAAGATGCCTGTTCCACAAGAAGCTGATGTTTGACATTGATGACTACAAAGGTTCAAAGAGGCTTTTCATTCCATGAGATTGTTAGTTCTCTATTTTTGCCTACCTACTGTGATTCTTTAGACGCTATGATAAAGATGGCTTCTAGAAGGCTCTCAAGATGGCTTCAGTATTCAACCAACAAGCAGGGGTTGCCCGTACAGAGCTTGGACTTGTAATTACAGGCACTCGCATTACGCTGTACCAAATTATGGACTATATCCATGCAGGTTATCAACGCCAGAAAATTCGAGAAGATTTTCCTCAGATCACAGACGAGCAATTTGATGCTGCTATGTCTTATATTGAAGCAAACTATGCTGAAGTTGAAGCAGAATATCAAATCATTGTGAAAGAGGACAAAGAAATTCAACAGTATTGGAAAGAGCGGAACAGTGAGCGATTTGCTCAAATTGCAACAATGCCTCCAAAACGTGGACAAGAAGTAATTCGAGCGAAACTTGCGGCTTGGAAATCTCAAATTGAGTCCAGAGCAAGTGAATGATTTTTCTGATAGATCACAACATTGAGGGACAATCTAAAAAGCTTTGGAGAACAATCCAGGATGAAGGTTGGCTTAACTGGGTTAAAATTAGCTTCATTACATTTGAAGAAGTTCAGCTTCCGATTGAAAGTAATGATCGTATAGTTTGGCGCTTTGCTCAAGAGAACAAGATGATTATCCTGACGGCTAATCGGAAGATGAAGGGTGAAGACTCTTTAGAAGAAACAATCCGACAAGAAAGTACATTTGATTCTCTTCCAGTCATCACCATTGCGAATGTAGATAGAATAAATGAAAGAGTATATCGAGAACAATGTGCTGCGCGTCTGATAGAGATTGTGATTGATCTTGAGAACTTAATCGGGGTAGGGCGTATCTACATTCCTTGATATAGTAGTGGGATTGCCTACGGCACCAGCTTGCGCTAATCGTGGCTCTCAATATTCTCACTTCAAACCCTAAAAAAGCTTCATCCAACCTACTTTTGGGGTTGATGAGGAGTAAGAATTATTCATCTTAACTCATGCCGAATACGACAAAGGCAAGTGGAAAAATGACCCTTACTTTTAACCAAGCTGTTTATCGCAGTCTACTAGCCGAAGTTGCTCCCAAAGTGATTGAGACAGAACAGGAGTATGATCGCATCTTAGCAGTAGCAGAGCAGTTAACATTTAAAAAAAATCGCACTCCAGAGGAGCAGGCTTTATACAAGTTGTTGGTAACCCTAATTGAAACCTATGAGACACATAACTATCCAATGACTCAAGCTGCACCTCATGAAATACTCCAACACATCCTGGAATCAAGTGGCATTTGTCAAGCTGATTTAGTAGGGGTTATTGGTTCGAGTGGTGTAGTGTCTGAAGTGCTCAATGGCAAATGTTCCATTAGTAAGGCACAAGCTAAGGCGCTTGGGGATTACTTTAAAGTATCGCCCACGCTCTTTATCTGAAATTGGTGTTATATCAAGTTCGGATAATCACTTGTAATTTCCTTCTACCTTGCAACCTTCTTTCTTCCCTTCTGCCCTCTGCCCTCTGCCCTCTGCCTTGTTGCAACCAAAGTGTAAGTATTCAACCGAATTTGATATTAATTGGCTTCCATCCAATTGGAGCCTGTAGATACATCAACCACCAACGGTACACTTAACCCTACTGCTGATTCCATCGCTTCGCGAATTTTTGGCTGTAATTCTTCCCACTCCTCTGGGGGAACTTCAAAGACTAATTCATCATGTACTTGCAATAGCAACCGCGCCTGGTAATTCTGCAAGAGTTCATGGATCCTCACCATAGCAACTTTGATAATATCAGCACTAGAGCCTTGAATGGGAGAGTTCGCTGCGGCTCTGAGTAAACCAGCATCGTATGCTCCTAATCCTTTTAATTTCTCCAGATTAATCTCTGCTAGGTTCTTTCCTTGCAGACGTCTAAGTTTTTCACTGCTGAAGTTAAAGTAGCGGCGGCGTCCTAAAATAGTTTCTACATAACCCTGTGCGATCGCTTCTTGTTTCATCTGCTCTAAATAGGCAAAAATCTGGGGATAGCGCTTATTAAACTTATCAATAAATATCTTCCCTTGGGAGGCGGGCATTTTGGCTTCTCTGGCAAATCTTTGTGCTCCCATACCGTAAATTACGCCAAAGTTAATCACCTTACCCAAGCGTCGCTCTTCAGTAGTGACTTCCTCTTTCTCAAACAACATTTGAGCTGTTAGAGTATGAACATCTTCCTGAGTTTGATAAGCCTTGATCAAGATTGGTTCTTGGCTCAAGTGCGCCAGGATGCGTAACTCAATTTGAGAATAGTCTGCTGCTACTAACAGCCAACCAGATTCTGGGATAAATGCTTGGCGAATTTGGCGAGAAAAGGCAGTACGGATGGGGATATTCTGTAAATTGGGATGGGAAGAAGATAGACGTCCCGTAGTAGTCACCGCTTGGTTAAAATCTGTATGTACCCGCTGGCTATCGGAACGCACCAGTGCTGGTAAAGCATCGACATAGGTAGACTTTAATTTAGCCAAAGAGCGGTATTCGAGGATCCCATCCACCACTGGATGATCACCCCGTAGTTTTTCCAGGGTTGACGCATCTGTAGAGTAACCTGTTTTAATTTTGCGAGATTTCTTGCGGTCTAATTCGAGTTTAACAAATAGCAACTCGCTTAGTTGTTTAGGAGAGCTGAGGTTAAACTTTTCCCCAGCATCTTGGTAGGCTTGCTCTTCCAGGTTGAGTAAATCCTTTTCTAATTTTTGAGAAAAGTCTTTGAGGTATGCTTGGTTAATACAGATACCCTGGTATTCCATCTGGGCTAAAACAGGTTCTATGGGTAGTTCTACCTCCAGCAACAGCTGCTGCAACTTAGGAGCTTTTCGGAGTTCCGCTCGCAGTTTAGTCACTAACATAAATGTCGTGTAAACATCCATGCCGCAATAATCTGCCACAGCTGGAATATCTACCTCTCCAATCGTTTTACCCTTCGGCACCAAATCAGTGTAACTTTTTGCGGTGAGTCCTAAATATTTCAGAGCTAAATCACTGAGGTTATGGTTATCATCGGGATTGAGCACATAACTTGCCAACATGGTATCGAATACCACTCCCGCTAACTCAATTCCCTGACAACGCAGTACTAGTCGGTCAAACTTACTATTCTGTAAAGCCTTGGGATAATTAGTACCTTCTAAAATTGGGCGTAAGGCTGCAAATACTATATTTTGATCTAAATTAACACCCTGCTGATGAGCGATCGGAATATAAGCAACTTCTACATCTGAAGATTCAATTTCCTCTTTATCTGTTACTTGGTGAGGAAAACAGCAACCAATTCCCACTAACTGAGCATCCCTTGGTTCCAAAGCACTAGTTTCGGTATCCCAAGCAACAGGAAATTTTGGGTTAGTACAGCTTTGCAGCTGTTGCACCAACTCAGTTAACTTAGCTTCTGTATCAATAATCCTCGCTTGAAACGGTTTATTAGCTAATTCCTGCTGTTGATAGGCTTCAGTATCTTCAGCACTGAAGAACCACAAATCTTCATCTTCCCTATCTGGTAATCTTACCTCAGTTGATTCTGGTGCCACCTCCTCAACAACCGCACCACCAAATTGCTTCTGAAGTTGGTCAATTTTGAGCAAAAATGATTTGAGCTCTAACTTTTCTAACAGAGGTTTAATAACTCCAATATCAAACCCTCTTAGCCTTGTATCTTCTAACTCCATTTCTACAGGAGCATCAAATCTTAGTTGAGCAAGGAACTGAGAACATTTTGCCTCAGCTTCACCCGCTTCTAGCTTCTGCTTAACAGAACCCTTAATCTTGTCCAAGGAAGCATAAATGCCCTCAAGAGTCCTGTGTTCACTAAGCAATTTAACTGCCGTTTTATCCCCAATTCCCTTAACCCCAGGAATATTATCCGATTTATCTCCACAAAGTGCTTTGTAATCGACTACCTGTGCTGGTGTAATGCCTAGTTTAGCAACAACATCCTCCGAATCAAATTCTATTGGTCCGGTGTTACTACTGCGCCGCCAAAAAGAACTACTAAGATACAAAACTGTAATCGCTTTGTTCAGGTCAACTAGCTGAAATAAATCGCGATCGCCTGTTAAAATCTTGACTTGATAACCTCTATCACTGGCACAATGAGCTAAGGTTGCCAACACATCATCTGCTTCATAGCCAGGAGCTGTTACTACAGGTACTCTTAGAGCTGCCAGCAATTGTTGGAGATTGTGTAAGTCGGGGATGAAATCCTCTGGTGTTTCTTCCCTCCCCGCCTTGTAATTTTCGTCCATCTCATGGCGAAATGTCGGCTCTTGGGTATCGAAAGCCACTGCCATTGACTGGGGTTGCTCAGAACCCATCACTTCTATCAGGGATTTGAGAAAGCCAAAACACACACTAGTAGGAATTCCTGTAGTAGTGCGTAGTCCCCCATCTCTTCCTTTAGCAAAGGCAAAGTAAGAGCGAAATGCTAAGGAATGACCATCAACTAGGATGAGTAAAGGTCGTGCTAGTGTGGGGGATTTGGAGTTAAGAGCAGGGGTAGATTGGAACATAGCTCGATTTTAGTTTCCTAGTTCTTTTGTACTTATATTGATAAGAAAATCTTATATTTCCTAGGGCCGGTTAGGTACGACATTGATTTTAAACATAAATTATTAAGTTTTGACCTGCACCGGGGTGAACGAAATTTTGGTTGGGATTTCAATTCTCCGCGTCCCCGCGTCTCCGTGTCTAATTTTTGTTGCCCCAACTCTTTTTTCGCTCATCCCCTGCACCGTAACCTACTGGCCAAAATATTGTAACTGTTTATACAATTTTCACCAACATGTCTGCAGAAACCTAAATAGTATTTGCATAATTTTTACTCTAACTTTACCTAAAAAAACAACTTCTTGGTGAAACCTTTATTTAATTAAGCAAATAAGGCTGCTATTTTATTAAGGTAATGAATAATTAGGTAAGCCTAAATCTTTGTCAAAAATCACAACAGAGAAAAATGACATTAACTATCTATCCATCTCTAAAGTCAATACCTTCTCTCATTATTTCAATTGTGGAGGAGGAAAAATTGTTAGTCAGCTTCAATGTTGCTGAAGCCAAGCAAGGGGAAATAATCAGATATCAGAATCAACCTATTGTTTTGCGTTGTGAGATTCGCGGTAAGATCTACTCATTTCATCGAGAACATCTCGACATTTTGAGCAAAAGTGAACGAAACATCCTTTTCAACTGGCTAGAAGTTGATGGCGACGAGCTAGCTTGGGGTTTCTCCTGAGGTTAACTTTTGATGATAACCTTGAGAGAAGAAGTCTTTGTTGTTCAATAAATTAATCCAAAACTGTTGCTTTTTACCTGTTCCCTCTTTCAAGAAACAAGGCAGAAGGCAGAGGGCAGAAGGCTCCAAGGGAAGAGATTTGATCGTTTTTCCATTCATCGAGGGTACCGCACACCTGTCAGGCGCTTTTAAAGAAAGATTTATCATACTTAAATCAAAAGAGCCAGATAGATATACTTGGGTTGATATACGAATACTACTCACCCAAATGCTATGTTGCTAAACACCATACCTGCCACTTTAGTACTCAGTTTATCCATAATTTTAGTCTCCTGTGGTTCTCAAGAAGCTAAGCAGGATAACAAGGGTAAGATTACTATTATGGGGGTGGGAGTAGAAAAAGCCCAAGCAGAATTAACAGAAGCTTTAGCACCTTTTACCGAAGAAACTGGTATTACCATTGAGTATGAGGGAACCAGTGAGTTTGCAACTCTCCTGCCAGTGCGAGTCGAATCAGGAAATCCACCGGATATTGCCATGTTTCCTCAACCTGGCTTAATGGCAGACTTAGCTCAAGAAGGTTATTTAGTACCGATAGATACCTTCTTAGAAAAGTCACAGCTCACACAAGCCTATCCTAAAGAATGGCTGGATTTGAGTACCATTGATGGCAAAATCTACGGCATTTGGATTAAAACTTTCCTCAAAAGCCTAGTTTGGTATAATCCTCAGGCTTTTGAAGCTGCTGGATATCAAGTTCCCACCACTTGGAAGGAAATGACTGCTCTCTCAGATAAGATGGTGGCAGATGGTCATGTCCCCTGGTGTTTAGGAATAGAAAACAGTTCTGCTACTGGTTGGGTGGGTACAGACTGGATTGAAGATATCATGCTCCGCACTGTTGCTCCTAAGGTATATGACCAATGGGTAAGTGGTCAAATTCCCTTTGAACACCCAGCAGTAAAAAATGCCTTTACCGAGTTTGGCAAGATTGCTCTCAATCCTAAATATGTAGCTGGTGGTACTACTGGCATCCTCAGCATTCCCTTTGGGGATTCACCCAATCCTCTGTTTGAAAATCCTCCAGGTTGTTACCTACACCGCCAAGCTACCTTTATTACCTCTTTCTTCCCTGAAAATGTGGTGGTGGGTAAGGATGTTGATGTTTTTCCTTTACCTGGTATCAAAAAAGAATTTGGTTTACCTCTGTTAGTAGCAGGTGAGATTGTTGCTGTTTTCAACGATACTCCAGAGGTGCGAGCTTTGATGGCATACCTGACTACCGCCAAACCCCATGAAATTTTCGTCAGTAAGGGAGGCTATATCTCACCCCACAAACAGATGAATTTAGACGCTTACCCCGATGAAGTTACCAAACGTCAAGCGGAAATTCTTGCTCAGGCACAGGTGGTGCGCTTCGATGGTTCAGATATGATGCCGGGAGCTGTGGGGACAGGTACATTCTGGACTGGTATCGTCGATTATGTTGGTGGAACAGATGTCGATACTGTATTAAACAATATCCAGGAAAGTTGGCCAACAAAGTAAGTGATTGGTTGGGGAATTGGGAATTGGGAATTGGGAATTGGGAATTGGGAATTGGTGAATAAAGAATAAACTTTAGTCTAATTATTGTTACTCCACACCTTCTTTCACTCACTCTTTTCTGCATTCACTCATTCTACATTCTAAATTCTACATTCTAAATTCTACATTTCCCTCGACTGTTGTCTAACCAAACCTTCCATTGCACATTGCTGCAAATTGATAAATGCTTGGAAATCTTCGTAATCATAATGAGTGCTCAAAAGTTGTCGCAATTTTTGTTCAGCAGCTACTGTTAAATAACCTGTAGTGATTGCTTGCTGAGCAACGGCAGAAATACGTCCCATAAGTAGAATTACTCAATTAAAAATACTGTTAATAATCTTTATTTTTAAATAATTGCATGAAAATAGTCTGAGTTATTGATGAGAAAATTTTCATATAAAGTTATCGATAAGCTCATTACTTATATAGTACTAGAATAGCAGATTATAGTGTATATCTTTATGGCGTTATCTTTGTGAGTTTGTTGTTACTTATCCTCACGTTATAACGTATTCCCGATATGTATAGCTAATATTCTATACTCTAGTTTGCACAATTGTTATTTTCTTAATTTTTAACAAAAATACAGTAATTTTTGACAGAAGCGGATTTGGTATCATTGGTCATTAGTCATTAGTCCGTTGTACGCTTTGACTAATGATGCTTGCATCCCACAACTTGCATTACATGGGATGAGCTTAATCTCCCTCAGTTCCCCCACTTTTTAACCGATAACTTGTGTCAACCGAGCAGTATTGACTTGGGTGAGATTATATAATCTTCAAAGTGAACATATACTACTGAGACATAAAAATGCGTTTTTTGATTAAACTTGCTGGTTTAGCTCTGCTGGTTGTAGGTATCTATTTTTTAGGACAAAATATTTTATTCACTACACAAACCTCTGCTTATTGGTGGAGGGACATATCAGCAACTGGCTGTGTTCTGGCGATTACAGCAGGAATTATATCACTATTATTCTTTCGACGCACATTTGGTGAGTTAGGTTGGATTTTAATAGGACTAGGAATTATACTAGTATTCGTTAGTGGCAGAGTAATTTTGAGACCAACAAGTCTCTGGTACTTCTTCTTATCATTTGCTTCATTAATTGCTGGATTAAAACTTATCACTACTGGAAGACTGGATTTTTAAGATTCTTCCTTCAGATGAAAAAACGGAATAGGGAACAAAAGATTTCATAAATCATTATCGGGGTGCTATCTAAGGAAGAGGGAGAATGATACACACACCTGTAAAATTTACCTTATTCTTTCTGTTGTTTCCCTAAGACATAAGACGAATGTCACTGACCTGACGGGGTGAAACTTCCGACTAGCTCTTACCTTGCGGCAGGGGTGTGGGGAGGTTGCAACGTCCCCACTGGGGGGTTTGGGGGGTAGTCCCCCAAGAAAAATTTGGCTTTTCGACCAAAAACTCTCGCTCAATGAGAACTTAAATAAGTGCTATTCCGCCTAAGCTTAGACGCATTCACCTTGTATGTTTCCGAGACAGGCAAGATGCCTGTTCCACAAAAAGCTGATGATTGAATTTGGTGCAAATTAGATCGTTTTAGCTTAAGACCTAAGACATTGCTCTTGGCTCAAGCTTGACAAAATCTATACATTTCCAGATAAATCGATCACAGACAAAACTGATCTGCATCATCTATCTTAGATGTTATGGGGCATAAACCAGACAAAAAAGAGCAAATCTTTTCAAAACCTTTAGAGCGTTGGACGAAGATCCCTAGCGCTACCAATTTTGCTGTCTTGATTGTTATTGCTGGAGTTCTTGCTACTGCGATCGCTGCTGTCTATACTCTGAGGATTGTAGGTCAACGCCCAACGCCACAACCAGCTCCCACTCCGACTGAAACACCCGAAATGCAAGCAGTTACCGCCAGGGGACGTATCGAACCCCAGGGGGAAGTAACTCAACCATCTGCTTCTCCCTCAATTCAGGGAGCAAAGGTGGATCAGCTGTTAGTATCTATTGGAGATCAGGTAGGAGCCAATCAAGTAATTGCGGTGCTAGATGATCGTGAGCGTTTAGAAGCTGCAGTAGAACGAGCCGAAAAACAAGTCAAAGTTGCTAAAGCTAATCTAGCAAAAGTTGAAGCTGGTGCTAAAACTGGGAGAATAGGTGCTCAGGAGGCAACGATTAAGCGTTTAGAAGTAGAGTTAATTGGTGAAAGGGATGCTCAACAAACAAAAATCACTCGCTTAGAAACTCAGCTGCAAGAAGCACAGACAGCGCAAGATGCCACAGTTAGAAGGTTAGAGGCAGAGTTACGCACTGTGGAAAAAGACTTTGGACGCTTTGAGGACTTAGCGCTCGAAGGTGTAATTTCCCTCTCAGAGCTGGATAGTCGCAGACTGCAAGTAGAAACGGCTAGGGAGCAACTCAAGGAAGCAGAAGCTAATCGCACCCAAACCTTAAAAACAATCCAGGAAGAACTCACAGAAGCTAAAGTAACCCGCACCCAAACAGAAGACATCCTTGAAGAACAAATTAACGAGGCGAAAAAGACTCTGGAGGAAGTTAAGGAAGTGCGTCCAGTTGATGTGCAACAAGCTGAAGCTGAGGTGGAAAGTTCCCTAGCAGCAGTTGTACAAGCCAAAGCAGACTTGGAATTAGCTTATGTGCGTGCTCCTAAGTCTGGTAGGGTTTTAGAAATTAACACCAAACCTGGAGAAATTGTTGACTCAGAGGAGGGAATTATTGACTTGGGGAACACTGAACAAATGATGGTTGTTGCTGAAGTCTATGAAAGCGATATTAGCAAAGTGCGATTAGGTCAGCGAGCTTCTATAACTAGTGAAAGCAATGTTTTTGAAGGAGAACTCCAAGGCAGTGTTAGTGAAATCGGATTGCAAATTGGTAAAAAAGATGTTTTCGATACTGACCCCGCTGCTGCTGTCGATGTCAGAGTAGTAGAAGTGAAAATTCGTCTTAACCCAGAAGATAGCCAGCGTGTTGCTAGTTTAACCAACTCTCAAGTTATTGTAGAAATTTCTCTATAACTTAGCTCCATAATTTCAGAAAAATTTATCTGAACATCAGGTTATGAAAGTAGGAGCATTCCTATTGCCTGTTCCCTACTTAGGTTATTATGAAAATATGATGCAATCAGCTAGGGTAGTCAATTGGGCGGTTTTGTGTTCAGTTACCTTTGTGGTTAGCTGGACACTGGGTTTAGTGTGGAACCGAGACAAAGCTCTGCTCACAGGTGCGATCGCTATTCCTGCTAGCTACATAGGAGCCGTAGTTGCTCAAAAGCGACGCATGAATCAGGAAAAGCGGTTCAGAGGCTCTTTAAGGTATGAGATTCAAGCACTTGAGGAAGAGGAAATCCGTTTGCTAGAGTCCCTCTCCGCAGTCACTGTGAAAAGACAAGGAGTAGAAGCTAATCTCAATGCCTTGCAAGCTGAACGTAGCCAGCTACGCAATCGAGTTTCAGAGCTGTACGACCAAAGAAGTAAAATATATCAGGAGCTAACCTATCTTCAGGAGCAAAAGCAGCAGCAAGAGGAAGATTTTTACTACCTACAAACCCAAGTTCAGCAATTTGAGGAACAGCAATTTGGCTTGAGCCAGTCTCTCTCAACTAAAATTGCTCAAATTAAACAAACAGAAACTCGCTCCAAGCGTTTGTTAGAAGAACAGGAGCAGCTACAAAATCAAATTAGCGAAAAACAGCAGCAACAAGAACAGCTCCACCAGGAACTAATCGCTCTCGAACTACACAAACAGCATTTAGGAGGAGAGACTTACGACTTACAGACACAAATCCAAGTCCTGGAACAACATCAACAAGAATTGGATCAAGCGCTATTGGATTTGCAGTTACAGAAACAGCAATCTGAAGCTAACTTAACTTTAGAGGCAACCCAATTCCAGCAATTGCAAATTCAAGTTCAACAGGAGCAGCAGCAACAACAAAAACTTCGGCAAGAATTGGCGACTTTAGAAAAAGGTAAACAGCAGTTAGAATTATACTTTCGCCACTTGCAAACCCAGATTCAAACCCTGGAAAAAGAGAAAATAGCAATCAATCAAAATGCAAATAAACAATTTGAGGAAACAACTTCTGTCGGTTTACCAGAAGAACGGCGTGAATGGCTCAAATTCACTCTTTCACTCAATCATGAGCAAAAAATAGTCCTCAAAGCAATTTTAGAACAAGATGAAGCTACCCTAAAGAAAATTGCTGATAAAAATTCAACCATGCCACAAGTTTTAATTGATGCTATCAATCACCAGGCTCTGGAAACTTTAGGCGACACAATCTTTATTAGTAGTAATGCCAAATCAGCTATCCCAAAAATCCACCAAGAATACTATCCGATCTTGGTCGAGCCGATTGAAATTTATTTGAAAGATTTATTGACTATTGTAGGATAGGGAATAGGGGAATGGGGAATAGGAAATAATGACTTCAAATATTAAAAGCCAAATTCAACAATTTTACGATGCCTCTTCTGGTTTATGGGAGCAAGTTTGGGGTGAACATATGCACCACGGCTACTATGGACCTACTGGTAGAGAGAAAAAAAACCGACGTCAGGCACAAATTGATTTGATTGAAGAACTCCTCAGTTGGGGTGGTGTAGAACAAGCTGAGCAAATTCTCGATGTCGGCTGTGGGATTGGCGGTAGTTCCCTTTATTTAGCTCAAAAGTTTAGCGCCAATGTCACTGGTATTACTTTGAGTCCTGTGCAAGCATCGAGAGCCACTGAACGAGCACAGGAAGCAGGATTAGCAAGTCAGGTTCAATTCCAGGTTGCCGATGCTCTGAATATGCCTTTTGCCGATGAAAGTTTTGATTTCATTTGGTCTATGGAAAGTGGTGAACACATGCCAGATAAGGAACAATTTCTCAAAGAATGTTACCGAGTACTCAAAGTAGGAGGAACTTTCCTGATGGCAACTTGGTGTCACCGTCCAATCACCCCAGCAACAGGAGAACTGACAGCCGATGAGCAGCAGCATTTAAGAGAAATTTACCGAGTTTACTACTTACCCTATGTAATTTCTTTACCAGAATATGAAGCGATCGCACATAATCTATCTTTCCAAAACATTTGTAGTGCTAATTGGTCTGATGCTGTTGAGCCATTTTGGGATATTGTAATTGATTCAGCTTTTGAGCCAACAGCGATTGTGGGGTTACTCCAAAGTGGTTGGAGTACTATCCAAGCAGCACTTTCTTTGAAGCTGATGAGTCGAGGCTATGAGCGAGGCTTAATTCATTATGGTTTACTTTGTGCTCATAAATTTTAAAGCGATGATTGAATAGCTGACAATTAGAGCTGATTCCTAAAGACTGGACTTTAGACTAATTCTCGCTCACCGGAAACTTGCCGAACGATAGTAGTCACATTGACTTAATCAACTGAAACCCTTTTAAAATAGTCATTACAGCAATTTCAAGGCACTTGTCCTAAGCCAGTGCTATGACGTAATTGTGCGATCGCAAACCTGCAGGAAGCTATTTTATATAGCAGTTCTCGCATCCGTGAGATACATTCAATTTTCAGATTCTATTCCCTATTAGCAATTGGATAATATCTTTCAAGACAATTTAGTAGTACCACCAACATAATCAACATACTAGCAGAATAAACATCGCCTCCCCAAGAGTCGTGCAGCCAATGAAATGCCTGCTCTCTACCAGTGCCATAAAAGAAGGTGAGTAAAGCATTGCGGATGATATTAGCACTAACACTGATTAGAATTGTCCCCAAGAAAAATAGCGTTGTCTTCTTCCCTGACTTCCAAGTATCTGTCCAGTAAACTAGTATTAAGCCCACATAGAGATTAGTGAACAACATCTTGAGTCCTGCACAGTGGGGTGCGACTTCAACAATTTTGCCACCAACGAACAAGTTAATCCCACTAATTGTCACATCCATACCCAAATGAATAAGGAAAAAGCCTGCTGTGCTGGCAATGAATCTTTGTAAGGGTAAGATATAAGGTGAAATTAAGTAGGGTACTGCGGTTGGCGTTGCTAGAAATACTAATAAGAGGGGAAAACTTTGCAGCTTAAAGCCAGGAATACCTTTAAACCACAAACAAAGACCAGCTAATAAGATAGGAAAGGATAAATTTACTAATTCTGATTGACCAGTTAGATAAAACAATCCACCTAATACCAGTAAAGCAACACCCAGAGGATGGGTAGTATTGGGCAGCTGATGCCATTTCTGCCGATGTCCCCAGGCTATATAGGTAGCAAAAGGTAGTCCAATCAAGCCATGACTGAAGTATTCATGCTCCAAGCTGATAGTTTTGTTGAGCCAGCCATCGCACCAATGAATAAGCAGAGGTGCATAAAGAATCACCAGTAAAACCATGAGTAAGCCATCGAACAAGTAGCGCTCGATGGCAACGGGAATTTTGCTTCGATATTGCATAATTTAAAAATTCCACCATCTAACACCCAACACCTAACACCTAACACTTTATCCTTTGGAGAGAATCAACAACATAACTAATTTGAGCTTGGCTCAAACCAGGATACATCGGTAGAGACAAAATTTCCTGGCAAAGAGTCTCGGCGTTGGGAAAATCACCAGCTTGATATCCCAAATATTGATAAGCGGGTTGAAGATGACAGGGGATAGGATAATGAATACCAGTTTGAATACCTAAGGTGGCAAGTTCATTTTGAATAGCCTGCCTATCTAGAGCACAAGCAGCACTCACCCGAATCACATAAAGATGATAAATGTGACCAGTGGTACTCTGATTTTGGATAGGGAAAATGCCTTGGCAGTGCAACGGCTCTAGGAGAGCATCGTATTGCCCAGCCGCCGAGTTGCGGGACTGATTCCACCCAGCTAAATAGGGTAGCTTGACATTAAGAACTGCTGCTTGTAGGGTATCCAAGCGACTGTTAGTACCAATATCCGTATGTAAATATTTTTGAGGTGCTCCGTAATTGCGCAGCGATCGCAATTTTTCAGCTACAGTAGCATCTTTTGTCAGTATTATTCCCCCGTTGCCAAAAGCTCCCAAATTTTTACTAGGGTAAAAGCTAAAAGCAGCTGCTTTGCCAATTGAACCAGCCAAATAACCTTCCCGTTGAGCCAAGTGAGCCTGAGCCGCATCTTCAAAAATCAACAAATTGTGAGCATCAGCTAATGCCAATAATTGTTTTGGGGAAACCATTTGACCATAGAGATGCACTGGTACAATTGCCTTGGTTTTACCTGTAATTGCCTTTTGAGCAGCTTGGAGGTCAATTAGAGCAGTGCTGGGGTCACAATCGACTATAACTGGAGTTGCGCCAGATTGAACAATACCAATTAGAGTAGCAACAAAGGTGTTAGCGGGTAGAATTACTTCATCTCCCGCACCAATACCACAAGCTTGTAATCCAAGAGCGATCGCACCGGTTCCAGATGCCACCCCAATACCGTACTCTACACCAGAAGCCCTAGCAAACGCAGCTTCAAAATCCGTTACTGCTTGACCTAATATAAAGTCTCCCTGCTCAACTACAGCTTGGATAGCTTGTTGTAACTTCGCTTTGATTGGCTGGTGTTGCAGCTGGAAATCCACAAAGGGAATATGTCGCTCGATTTGGTGACTCATTTTTAATCGAAAATTTAGAATTTAGAATGAGTGAATTGAAATTCTCAATTCCAAGGTAAAATCCAAAAATCGAGTTACTCCTCTCAGAAATTTTCTCTACCCCATCCCGGAGCTTCTTGTGCTGCCCTCAGAACAAATGCCGCTAATTGTTCTATTTGTTCTGAGGGCATCCAACTTTCTGTCACTTCACGACACCAGAAAGTCTCCTCACTACCATCATAGGTCATGGGCCTCCTGAGGAAAGTCACTATACTGTCGATATTGTCACGAGATGGTGTTGCGCCAGCCAAAGTATCTAGAGCTAGAGATACCGGAGGGAATGGCAAAGTTTCTCCGCCAACATGGCAATTCAAACAATGTTGCTCAAATAGTTCCTTGCCAGTAGACAGGTCTTCAGCAGAGAATTGCTTTGTATTACCCTGTCTATCCAGATCTAGAGAGATTGGCTCTGTGACTTTAAGATAACGTCTAACATAGCTATCTACAGCGTAGGCAGGTGAACAGATGCTCAAGAAGCTGAAAACTGCAATGAAAGTGATAATTAGATAACGAATTGATAATAATCGAGGCAGCATTAGGTATTAATGATAATTGTCAACTGGAGCAACATAGTAGAGACGTGCTATGGCACGTCTCTACAAGTACCAACAGAAAAAATCCTTATCCAAGAAAGTAGTAATTAGCGTAAGGATTTAGGACCACCCCAAGCAGGACCCTTAACTTTGGGCATCAAGAGAATATGACCAGATATAGAATAGAGGTCATCTTCCGAAAGATTTCTCATCTCTGGAAAGATATCAGCACTCTTAATACTGGGGTGGAATTCACTAATTTCAATTTCCCCGTCATAAGTAGTGGGATTCTTCAGGTAATCAATCAAATTGACAATATTGTCTCGTGATGGTATAGCTCCAGCTAAAGCATTCGGACCAAGACCCACATTCGGATTTGTTTTAGTGACGCCTTGGGCATGACATTGACCACAGCTATCGATAAAGAGGCGTTTACCTATCTTTACTTGCTGGAGGCTAAGTACAGTAGTATCCCCTTGTTCATTTAACTTCACCGTGCGGACAGCAGGGTCAAGTTCAATTGCTGCTGCAGTCCCAACTGCAATTTGAAAGGCAAAGAACACAGTTGCCACAGCTAACAATATAAGTCGCTTCATTCTTGATTCTCCTTCAAAAGTTTGTCTTATTAGTTTTGGATGCTCAACACAGCACTGACTTAATCTCTGCCTATCCTCTAACTAAGGGGTATCGCAGTCAACCAATGATCTAGAGGAAAAAGATGCCTAAGCTGCGAAGGGAATGTCTCTGGGCTTTCTCAGCTCTTCCCAAAGATGTCACTTGCCAGGAGGAGTCGAGTTTAATTTCGCCTACTCTCAGTAACTCAGCCCTGTCTTGTGGACAAAATTTTAGAAATAATTGCCTTAGCGTCTTCCAGGGCAAGACGGGTTTGTTGATTTTTGTAAGCAATTCCCATTTGCTCGCAAAGATGACATACTTCCTGGATTGGAAGCTCATATTCAGCGGCAATTTCCGCAATAGACAGGTCTGCAAACCCCATAATTATTGGTTGGTTACTAAAGATTAAGTCGCTCTCATAAATAATATGATGCCACTGAGCGTCACCTTTCCCTACATCTGACTTGTATGTAAGTAGGGAGCTTTGGAAAAGGGAGCAGGGAGTAGAGAGTGTTTCTTTCTTTTGTAGTGGGCAGTGTGCCATAGTTGGAGGCTCACCCATCAATTCCTTTAACACTTAGTGGTATAGTTTCTGGCAAGGGAGCCACAGAAGGAGCAACAGGGAGAGGTTGATGCAGGCGAATAAGCTGGGCAAGAGTTTTCTTTAGTTGGATACGGGGCACAATAGCATCAACGAAACCATGCTGTAGCAAATATTCAGAAGTCTGAAAACCATCTGGAAGCTTTTCTCTGAGAGTTTGTTCAATTACCCGACGTCCAGCAAAAGCAATCATTGCCTTTGGTTCTGCCAAAATAATATCCCCTAACATAGCGAAGCTAGCAGTAACACCGCCAGTAGTAGGATGAGTTAGTACTGGGATGTAAAGCAGTCTGGCTTGACGATGGCGTTCCAGCGCTCCTGAGATTTTCGCCATCTGCATCAGACTTAACATCCCTTCTTGCATTCTGGCACCACCAGAGGCACAAACGATAACCACAGGTAGGCGTCGCAACGTTGCATGTTCAAGCATACGGGTAAGTTTTTCCCCAACGACAGAACCCATACTGCCACCCATGAAGCGAAAGTCCATAACACCCAAAGCCATTGGTAAACCATCCAACTGCCCTGTGCCTGTTTGCACTGAGTCTGTTAAGCCACTTTTCTCTTGGTTTTCTCGCAAGCGCTCTTTGTAATATTTGCGATCGCAAAATTGTAGAGGATCAGCAGGAAGCAAATGCTCATCTAAGGCAATCCAAGTATTAGCATCAATTAGCTGACGGATACGTTCATCACTGCTTACTCGCAGATGATGCTCACAATCGAGACAAACCATTTGATTGGCTCTGAGGTCTTTAGTGTAAGCCATCACACCACAGTTTGGACACTTTGTCCATAACCCATCCGCAATCCCACGCTCCTGTTGTTTGTGATTAACTGGTTCTGATTTCTGTCGATTTGCAAACCAATCAAATAAAGACATAAAAATTTTTTATTCCCTAAATTGTTATTTGATGCCCCTGCTTACTCCTCCTCTGGAGAACTCAACAGGAGTAAAGCTGTCCATTTGTCTGGTGAACGAACTTGCAAAGCAGCGGAACTACCTGCCCCGAAATAAGAAGTTATCCCGGTGTCAATAATACGACTAGGGATATCATGAGCGGCTAATAACTGCTGCATCAACTCTGCCTCCCAACGGACATGGGTAGTTTTTATGGTTATCCAGGACACAGGTTTATCTTATCAAGGTGGTAGTTTTTGGGTAAATGACAAAACAGTCTAGCATCAATAAAAAAGCATTTTGTCAATTCTAGGTATTTATACTTATTGTTGCATAAACCAGTGTGCGATCGCTAAAAATCAACTGAAGATGAGTCTGAGGGCCTTGCTATGTGATTGTTCAAACCGAGCTAAAGTTGGAACGAGGTATTATGTGTCAGGTTTTTCTGTTAATCATCTCACAAAACTGTATAAAGCTTTGAAAGGTTTTTAGATGTTCAGTTTCATCATTTATCCGTTTCAAAAGTTGCTTTAAATAATGTTCTTTTTGAGCATCACCAGGAAACTTTTTTGTATATTTTATATTTTTCGCTTTAAAAATTTCTTTTAAGTAGCTTTCATAAAAATTAGCATGATTTTTCATATTATATGAACCCATTAGTTCTGGATCATTTTGAGAAATATCATAATAGTTTACATAGTTTAACAAGGGAGCTACTTGAGGCTGTCTAGAGTCAAATATCTTTTTATTCCCTAACAACCAAGTTTCTATGCAGCGATTCTGAATAATTATAACGAGCTTAGTTTTTCCAAGCTCTATACTGTTTTTCTAAATAAAGTCATGAATGTATTTTTTTCGAGCATCTACAGTTTCCTCATCAGCATCAATACAAATTACTAAATAGTCATATTTACCTACTTCTACAATTTTATCAATGGCATTGGGAATACCATCACAAATAGTTGCAGGATAACCTTTGCCACTAATAAGATAATAGTTATTTTCTTCAACTTGGTCATAATATTGAACTCTTTTTAATTGAGGAATAAGATATTCCAGCCATTTTGGATAAATTTTTCTCTCAGTGCTTCTCCCTTCTACAAGAAAATAGATGTTCATTAAACCTCTATATTTTCATAATAATCTTCAAGAACGTTAATCAAGTCAATAAAAGCTTTTTGTCGTGATTTTGAGATATGGAAGTCTTCCGCATTTTTGGTACTAATCAAACCTCCTTTACGAAGAACTATTTTCCAAAATTCTGGGCTTATATTATTGATAATATAAGGATGATGACTAGTAATAATAAATTGTAAATTTCTATTTTCTAAAATTAAATCAGTTACACTATCAATACAATTAACTCCTAAACTATTTTCAAATTCATCAATGGTTAGAGCTGGTGAATCAAGCAGGGCAAAGCAGCTCAGGCGCAGGCTATTACCTTGGTAAGTGTCCACAGCACCGATTCTTCTTGGAGGTGTCGCGCCTTGTATACCTCGACTAAGCGTAGGAGGATCCCAGTAGTCTGTGCTACTAAGGCGGTTGTGGTGCTGTAGATCAAGATCTGTTCGAGCTTGATGCTCAACAGGTTAATGCCTGTAGTGTAGTTATCAGAAATAGCCCACACGCCTTGTGCAATGACCCAGCGGTCTAGACCGATTAGGTAAACTGAGGGAACTAGAATTCCGAGCAACCACTGACGTTGTTGCTGTAGCAACAGATGACCACCTGCAGCAATTTGGATGCCTATCATGGGGAACATGTAGGTGAGAATGATCGCTAAATATAGGGTGTTGTTATTGTCGAGCAGGGTATACCCCCAGTAGCTTACTGCGCCACAAAAGAGCACGGCTACCAGTCTAAAAAGCCAGCGTGAATTCCCCTGCTCAGGTATAGGAGCTGATACCCAGATGCTGACGACAAAGAAGACTGTTATAAAGGTGTGGTCAATAAACCAGAAGTACTCTTCAAAGGGGATTGAGCCAGCAGTCCCCAGCATCTTGCTTGCATCAAAAGTCCATACGCCTTTGCTAGCAATGAAGTTGTCCCAGAACGACGAGAAGTAAAAAGCTACACCTGATAGCACAAATGGCAGTATACAACCTATCTTACGCACTGTGGGATCCTCTTGTGATAGCGGTGAAGGCGGTAAGAACATCAGCAACACCAAGGGTAGCAAGAGAAAAATATGCACACATGCGTAGGTCAATTCGGTGAGACTTGTCCAAATGCCTCCCACTACCAGCGTAGCGAAGGTGAGCAGAGCAATTTTTTGCAAACGCTTTCTGATGTAATAAGCATTAGCATTGTTAATACTAAGTTCAGCATTGATAGTCGATGCAAGCTGTTTCAGTCCCATGGGATAGCTCCTTCCCAGGTAGTAATCAGAGATTATCTCATACTGCTATATTTTTGCAGTAAGTAATTTTCAAAACTTAATTACAAATGACCAATGACGCTTGCATTATTTCCAAACTCTACTCTGAGTAAGGATTGCGGGCTCTCTCCAATAATTGTTCAGCATTTGCTACCCACTGAACATTACCTTGGAGTCGGTAAAGATCTCTAGCATATTGCAAAACTTGCTGGGCATCACTAAATCGATTCTGTTGCAAAAATACTAAGCCAGCGCCATAGTAAGCATTAGCATAATTAGAGTTAGCAATAGCGGCTTGCCGAAAAGCTTCTAGAGCAGCATCCAATTCCTCTTGATAAAACAAAATTGAACCAAGGTTGTAGTAAGCTTCTGGGTAGCGGGGGCTAATTTTAATTGCTTGCTCAAAGGCCTTTTTTGCTTCTTCAATATTTTCTTGGTGCAAATAAATCATACCTAAATGATAAGCTGGCTCAGGAGCATTAGGACTCAAGCGTATGGCATTTTTAAACGAGGCGATCGCTGGCTCTAATTCTCCTAATTGAACAAGTACCAAACCATAATTGTAATGGGCAACACCGAGGTTAGGATCGAGTTCTATTGCCTTAGTTAAGTATGCCCGTGCCTGGGGCAAATTATTCCCTTCAAACAAAGCTGCACCTAAGTTAGCAAAGGCTAGAGCAAACTGGGGATCTGTTTGGGTAGCGCGGTAAAAAGCATCTACTGCCTCCTGCAATTCTCCAACTTGCCGTAAAGCTAACCCCAGATTATAGTGAGCTGCTGCTAACTGGGGATCAAGTTCTGATGCTTGTCTAAAAGCTGCGATCGCTTGTGGTAATTTACCTTGTTGAATAAATGCAATCCCCTGCTTCAACTGCTCCCTTGCTGCCGGTTGTGTGGGTTTGAGAGCAGGAAGAGACTGGGCAATTGGTTCGGCAGCAAGGGGTTGTATCGGCACGATCATACTGCTACCGAGCAACAATAAACTCAGCCCAAATGAGAGGGTGGGATTCATGAGATTTTAGATTTTAGATTTTCTCTCTTGCTTGTAGAATTCTACTCGAACTTCTTCGTTAAAAAATGTTAAGGTTGCCTTCTGTAAATCTAGCTGGTTATTGAAACAAATTTGTTGTTTGTTGTTGCTTAAATTCATAAAGCTTAGAAGTTATTTATTTGAATTAACCTTACTTAACCTTTGATGTAGTTTATCTTACAAGAGATTGCAAGTTTTGTTTCATTGCCCTCAGAACACGCTAATCTCACAATTTAAGCCAATCAAAATTTTGGCACGAGGATTACTAGGAGGAATAAAGCCGATGCAGTAATTCATGTGTCAAATCGCTAAAATCATAATTATCCTGGGGGTAAATCATGAGCGAAAAAGTCATTGCTACCACCCGTAATGTGGCAATTGTCGGTCCCTATTCAAGTGGTAAGACAACTCTACTAGAAAGTTTACTATTTGTTACTGGTGCAATTTCTCGCAAAGGTAGCATTAAAGAAGGAAACACGGTGAGTGATAGTGCTGCTGAGGCACGGGCTCGCAAAATGAGTGTGGAAATAAGTGCTGCTAGTACTGAATATCGAGATATCCGTTTTAATTTTATTGACTGTCCCGGTTCCATTGAATTTACTCAAGAAACTTACAATGCTCTAGTTGGTGTTGATGCCGCTGTTATAGTTTGTGAACCAACTAGCGATCGCGTTCTGACTCTGGCACCTTTATTCAAATTCCTCGACGACTGGGAAATTCCTCACTTAGTCTTGATCAACAAAATAGACCGACTTACTTGTAACGGCGGGGTTTGTGGCACCCCGTACAGGGAGGTCTTAGATGCCCTCAAATCAGTTTCGACCCGTCCCTTAGTATTGCATCAATACCCGATTGGTAAAGCAGAAGAACCAATCGGGTTTATTGATTTAGTGACCGAACAAGCTTATCGTTACCACGAAAATGCTCCTGCTGATCCAGTTCCCCTGCCAGAATCTTTAAAAGAGCAGGAGCAGGTTGCACGAACTGAAATGTTGGAAACCTTGGCAGATTTTGATGACCACTTGCTAGAAGAACTACTAGAAGAAATTGAGCCTCCCCAAGATGAAATTATCAAAGATTTGAAGATGGAATTGGGTGCAGATTTGATTGTACCTGTATTTATGGGGGTTGCGGAGAAAGATTACGGAGTCAGGCCACTGATTGATGCTTTGGTGCGGGAAGCGCCAAGTCCTGAATCTACTGCCGAGCGCCGTCTCAATGATATTGATAGTTCTGCCACTGTAGCCCAGGTACTCAAAACCTATTACACTCCCCAAGGTGGCAAACTATCTCTAGCGCGGGTATGGCAAGGTAAGTTGACAGATGGCATGAGCCTCAATGGTGTTCGCGCTGGCGGTTTATACCATATGCTAGGTCAGCAACAGCAGTCTATCACCGAAGCTTCAGCAGGTGATATTGTTGCCATTGGACGGCTAGAAGGAATTAAAACTAGTGAAATCCTGACCAGTAACGGTGATAAATCACCAATTGAATTACCAACAGCCGAAGCACTTGCACCAGTCTATGCTTTAGCCATCACTCCAGAAAAACGCAAAGATGAAGTTAAGCTCAGTGGATCATTAACTAAGCTATTGGAAGAAGACCCTTCCCTCGCTTGGGAACAACATGGGGATACCAACGAAATCATCCTCTGGGGACAGGGAGAAATTCATATTAAGGTAGCTCTAGAGCGACTAAAGCGCAAATATAACTTGCCGATGACCACTCACCTGCCGCAAGTTCCCTACAAAGAAACTATCCGTAAAACTGCCACCTCCCATGGGCGCTACAAACACCAGAGTGGTGGACATGGACAGTTTGGTGACGTCTACCTTGACATCAAGCCTTTATCCCGTGGTCAAGGCTTTGATTTCTCCGAAACTATTGTGGGTGGGGTCGTGCCTAAACAGTATATCCCCGGTGTAGAAACTGGTGTTCGGGAATATTTGACTCACGGACCTCTTGGTTTCCCTGTAGTTGATGTGGCTGTTACCCTAACCAATGGCTCCTACCATTCCGTCGATAGCTCCGAACAGGCGTTTAAACAAGCAGCGCGGCTAGCTATGACCGATGGTATGCCCAAGTGTGAACCAGTACTTCTAGAGCCAATTATGGTCGTTGAAGTATGCGCACCAAAAGAATTTACTTCCAAAGTACTCCAACTAGTAACTGGGCGTCGGGGACAAATTCTAGGCTATGAGCCGCGCTCCGATTGGTCTGGTTGGGACGGTGTTTCTGGCTATCTACCTCAAGCAGAAATGCATGACTTTATTGTGGAATTGCGATCGCTCACTTTGGGTATTGGCTTCTTCCGCTGGAAATACGACCATCTTCAGGAAGTTCCTGGAAAGTTAGCTCAAGATGTGCTAACAACAGTTGGCAACGGCAACAGCTAATTGTTGAAGTTGCAGGAAGATTTAGTTGAGGGCGCACGGGGATGTGCGCCCCTACGGAAAAAAACGATCTATGAAAAAGCCTGAAATCGGTTTGACTACAACCAGTCATCTCATGTCTATTCTGGTCTAATCTCAGATGGTTAAGCTTTATGGAACCAATCTGAATACACTCACTAGGTTATGCCGTGTATGGTAGTGAAAAATTTCATCAATCATCACTGTTTCTCTTTTGTATATTTTTTGCTTTTTGCGCTGCAAATGATATGGATATATAAAGTATAAAAAAGGTATAATAAATATATAGCATGGAATTCGAGTTTGACTCTGCAAAAAGCAGCACAAACAACGAGAAACACGGCATCGACTTCGAGGAGATTCAGGCTCTTTGGGAAGATGAGCGGTTACTGGAAGTTCCAGCCAAGACAATAGACGAACTTCGATATGTTGTTATCGGAAAGCTAAATGGCAAGTTTTGGTCTGTTGTCATCACCTACCGAGGCGACCGTATCAGGCTCATCTCGGCACGGAGGTCACGAGATAAGGAGATAGCTCTTTATGAAGGTAAGTGATTTTGAAAAGAAGTTTGATGAAGGTAATAAGGACATCGTTGATGATCTCGATCTGAGTCAGGCGCGTCGTTTTAATGAGAAGCACAAGAGAGTAAATGTCGATTTTCCAACCGCTATCGTTGAGGCTATCGATGAACTTGCGAGTTTGGTCGGGGTTACCCGGCAGTCCCTTATCAAGGTCTGGATCGCCGAGAGACTTCAGGAGGAAAAACGTCAAAAGAGTCATCATGCTCTTGGTGCAATGAGACAATTCCAGCAGAATCGAACAGGAGAAGGAACAGGCACAGAAAATGCTTAAGGAATGAGGATTAAATAAAACCTTTGCATTTGGTATTCAATGTCACAGGTATAGGGCTGCATTAATGATGTTGGGTTTCCTTTCGTCAACCCAACCTACAGATATTGTAGATGCTTCAGCGGAGTGGCTCTAAAACTAGACTGTTCAGGCTCTAGCCAAAAATGCATCCAAATTCGGCACATCTACCCAGCTAGCTGTCTCATGCGATTGATGAGTTAAATCCATCAACAGTTGAGAGTATACCCCTTCTCTCAGGGAGGGTATTATCTCCTCACCACTATCAATGCTTTGTACCCACTGGTCAACCACCCGAATAAATGGTGCTAGACGTCCATCGGGGTAAGTTTGAGGAAATGCCAATCGCTTGGGAATTTCTACTTCTGTCAGAGCTTCTCCTGCTGGTGCAGCTAACAACTGAAAACCATGCACATAATCCTTCTGATTACTGCTGCCTAAAACTAAAGTACCGCGATCGCCGTAGACTTCGACAAAATGTCCCCGTCCTTGATAAGTGACAGAGCTGATATTTAGTTGGCAGGGGGTACCATCTGCTAATTCCAGTAGTAACAAACAGGTATCATCGGCATCTACTGGTTTTAACTTACCACCAGAGTTGGGGTCTGGTCGTTCCGGAATTGCCGTACTCAGTAAGGCACACAACCGCTGTATCGGACCAAATAACCAACTGATGTAATCAAAAGCGTGAGAGCCTACTGCACCCAAAGCTCCTCCACCTTTATCTTTTTGAGCATACCAATTCCAGGTTCGTTCAGGATTAGCACGACTCGATACCAACCAGTCAATTTTGATTAGCCGCTTCTTTCCTACATAACCATCTTCCAGGTATTCTGCCAATCTTTGCCATGCTGGTACAAAGCGAAATTCAAAATCTGGCATGGCGACAACTCCCTTAGCTGTTGCTAGCTGGTAAAGCTCCTGTACCTCTGCCGCTTGAAGAGTCATCGGTTTTTCTAGCAACAGATGCTTACCTGCTGCTAGGGTAGCCTTAGCCATTTCATAATGCAGAAACGGCGGTGTAGAGATGCTCACTGCTGCTACTTCCGGAAGAGCCAAAACCTCTTCGAGGCGATCGCATGCATGGGGTATGTTATGGTTAGCAGCGATCGCTTTTGCTTGCTCTATATCTCGGTGATAAACAGCAGCTATCTGAGTTCGGGAGTGAGCCTCAAAGCCAGGAATGTGAATTTTTTGCCCGAACCCAGTACCAACAACTGCTACACCAATTGGCTGCTTTTCCTGGGAGGTATTGGAAAAAGACGACATGAATTTCCTCTCTTTGTCCTTTGTACTAATAACCAATGACCAATGACCAATGACCAATGACTAATAACAAATAACCAATGAGAAGACAAGAGGATTTCAACTAGTGAAAACCCCTCCCTGTAGCAAGGAATCCAATTGACCCTGAGATTCTAATGCGTAAAGCTCATCACAACCCCCAATATGTTGGTCTTTGATAAAAATCTGGGGTAGAGATCTGCCTCCATTGGCTCTTTGAGCCATATCTGCCCGCGCATCTTCGTTGCCATCAATGCAGTATTCGCGATACTCCACTCCCTTGTGCTCTAGCAATGCCTTGGCACGGATGCAGAAAGGGCAAGTGCTCCAAGTGTAGATTTCAACTTTAGGTTCCATTTTTGCTTCCATTGTTGATTGACACTCCCACAATGTATTTCGTGTGGGATTTTGGTTCTATAACACGAGTACCATCAAAGGATTGCTCCAACCAAGGTGAGGTCACATTAGTACTAACACTATAATGCTAGGTATGGGAGTTGTCAGCCAGTTGGGTTGTTATTTAAACCATTAATTATGCTAACTTACCTAGTACCATTCGGCTGTTCAATCCTCAAAGCTGATATTTCTTCCCTGCTCCCTTCTCCTTTGCCTTTTCCTTGACCTGAAAGTGATTAAGCTCACTCATTTATTGTGGTCAAGATCACATGAATTTGCGTTCAAAGTCGAGACATTAGGGTGTCTAAACTGCTAACCTTTAACAGATAGGCAAAGCGATGGTAATGTCCCTCCATTTTGCTATGTCAATCTAAAATAAGGAGGACTAAGCTCACAGGTGCAGCTCCCAAGCCTATGCTAGCTCAGCTAACCGGTATATTGAAAATGCTGCGAGCAGCTGGTGATAAATACTTCAGTTGTAAAATCTTAGTTGTAATCAATAGTGATAAGTTATCTTTGCTTGGTAGGTTCAACTTTCGACGATAAAGTAGATAGCAACCTTAAAGAAAAAGTGCTTGTTCACACCATTAAAACTCAAGACAACTTGGATTGGGCTTGAGAACTCGCTCAACAACAGAACTTAACGCTCCTGCAAAACCGAATGAACCTCGTAAAACCTTATAGATGGAATGCCAGAACGAAACAAAGAAAACAATGTCTAGTATGCAAGACCTATTTACGATTCAGTTTTGGGGCGTTAGAGGCAGTATAGCCTGTCCAGGTCCGGAGACTGTCCGGTATGGCGGCAACACTCCCTGTGTAGAAATGCGAGTTGCTGGGAAGCGTCTGATTTTTGATGGTGGCACTGGTTTGCGAGTTTTGGGACAGTCGCTGCTATCGCAGATGCCGATAAAAGCTGATATGTTTTTCACCCACTCTCACTGGGATCATATTCAGGGATTCCCTTTCTTTGTTCCTGCTTTTGTTAAGGGAAATTCCTTCAATATTTACGGCGCGATCGCCCCCAACGGTGCAACAATTAAGCAGCGTCTCACAGATCAGATGCTTCACCCCAATTTTCCTGTGCCTATAAGAGCAATGCAAGCTGATTTGCACTTTCATGACCTGGAAATTAAGGACAAGGTAGAGATTGGAGAAATTAAAATAGAAAATCTGCCGTTGAACCATCCCGGTGAAGCTGTAGGTTACCGGATTAGTTGGAATGGTTGTTGTGCTGCTTACGTCACTGACACAGAACATTTTGCTAATAGTTTAGATGAGAATGTTGTCAAACTAGCTCGTGATGCTGATGTGATGATTTACGATGCCACCTATACTGATGAAGAATACTACTCTTCTATATCCAGTAAGGTGGGTTGGGGTCATTCAACTTGGCAGGAAGCAGTTAAGGTTGCCAAGGCTGCTAATGTGAAACAGTTGGTTATTTTCCATCATGACCCTCTACACAACGATGATTTCCTCGATCATGTTTGGGAACAGGCTGCTCAGGAGTTTCCTGAGACGATTATGGCTCGTGAAGGTTTGTCAATTGAATTATTTAAACCTGATGAGCAAAAAAAAAACTGGCTGATTCCCCAAGAGGAAATAGTCAAGGTCTAAGGAAGCAATTAGTGACTAGTGGTAATTAAAATACACTAGCCACGAATGACTTAAATATGTCAAAATGTGAAGCGTGTGGGTTACATCTTCTCTTGCCACTGCTTTAACACCAACCGCTGTTGCCCTAGGAAACTTTGACGGCGTCCATTTTGGGCATCGGCAAGTTATTCAACCAATTTTGCAGAAAACTGGAGCCTCTGGTACACTTAGCGACAAACTTCTTCTGGAAGATTGTCAAGCTCCGATAGAAAGATCCAGCTTACCAATCCTCAAGAACAACTTTGAGGTTCCGTCGGCTCAGGATAATGGACATGTCTATCCCACTGTAGCCACCTTTAATCCCCATCCCCGTGAATTTTTTTCAGGTATTCCTTGGAAACTGCTGACCCCACGCTTAGAAAAGGTACAACAATTAAGTATTTTAGGGGTTGAACAGTTAGTTTTATTACCCTTTGATCGGGAACTTGCCTCCCTTAGTCCCCAACAATTTGTAGAAAATATTTTAGTACAATATTTAAGCGTGAAGCAGGTGAGTGTAGGAGAAGATTTTTGCTTTGGGTATCAAAGAGCTGGAACATCCGCTGACTTAAAAGCGATCGCTTCTTCTTATGGTATTGATGTTACTATCGTACCTTTGCAAACTTGCCAAGGAGAACGTATTAGTAGCTCTGTAATTCGCCAAGCTTTGGAGCAAGGAGATATTACTCAAGCTAACCAGCGGTTGGGACGTCCCTACACTCTCAGTGGCATAGTAGTAAAAGGTCAACAGCTAGGCAGAACAATTGGTTTTCCTACTGCTAACCTGGAACTACCACCAGAAAAGTTTTTACCAAGGCAAGGAGTCTACGGTGTCAGAGTTGATGCTCCCTCGTTGGGTTCACCGATATCTTCCCAACCTGGTGTCATGAATATCGGTATGCGTCCCACCGTCAGTGGTACAACTTTGAGTGTAGAAATTCACTTGCTAGATTGGTCTGGTGATTTATATGGGCAAACGTTAACAGTCAGTTTAGAGCAGTTTTTACGACCAGAACAAAAATTTGCTTCCCTAGATAACCTCAAGACTCAAATTCAAGCAGACTGTGCAGCAGCAAGAGCCTTTTTCGAGAACAGGAGATGAGGAGACACGGAGACACGGAGACACGGAGACGCGGAGACGCGGAGATAGGGAGACAAAGAGGAGGAGGAAACAAGAGGGTGAACGAAAAAAGGTGTGGGGAGTGTGGGGAGTGTGGGGAGTGTGGGAAGTTTGTTTGGATACTTAGCTAGAAATCCCACGCATAATTTCGCTCACCCGAAACAAGAGAGATATTTACGCTTACCCATCCCCGATTCCTAATTCCCAATTCCCAATTCCCGATTCCCAATTCCCAATTCCCAATTCCCAATTATGAGACAACTTATTGAGCAGCTGACGGAAAATTTAGGTCAGACGATTGTCGGTAAAGCTGATGCAATTCGCCTGATACTTGTCGCTCTGTTTGCTGGTGGTCATGCTTTATTAGAAGATGTCCCTGGTGTCGGCAAAACTCTCTTAGCTAAATCTTTGGCTCGTTCCATTGATGGCAAGTTTCAACGCATTCAGTGTACTCCGGATCTTTTACCTACAGATATTACCGGTACCAATATTTGGAATCCTCAAAGCCGGGAGTTTGAATTTCTCTCTGGACCAGTGTTTGCTAACATTCTCCTAACAGACGAAATTAATCGAGCAACTCCTCGTACCCAATCGGCTTTGCTAGAGGTGATGGAGGAACAACAAGTTACGGTGGATGGGGTTTCTCGTAGTGTGCCTCAACCTTTTTTTGTCATTGCTACTCAAAATCCAGTGGAGTATCAAGGGACTTTCCGCCTACCAGAGGCACAAATGGACAGATTTATCCTATCTTTGAGCTTAGGTTATCCTACCGAGGAAGAAGAACTCCAAATGTTGCAACGACATCAGGAAGGTATGGCCCTATCGACTCTAAGTGAGTGTATTTCTATAGAAGAAGTGTTAGAGTTACGGCGTTTGTGCTCACAAGTGAAGGTAGAAAGATCTTTACAGCAGTACATTATCGATTTAGTAAGAGCTTCCCGCACCCATGAACAAGTGACATTGGGTGTCAGTCCTCGCGGTACTATTGCTTTGCAGCGAACTGCTCAGGCACTAGCTTTTCTTGAAGGTAGAGACTATGTAATTCCTGATGATATCAAGTTTCTGGCACCTCATGTACTTGCTCATCGTCTGATGACTACAGGGGGGCGTCAAGCTCAGCCTATTGTTGAGCAGCTACTGCGCTCTGTTACCATTCCTTAGAGTGATTGTAATTGGTATGTCAAAACCTGTGAGGTCAAAAATTCGACAGCGCAAGCGAGGTAAATCGCCTACAGTTTTGTTCCTATTACTGCTTGTCTGGAGTATTTGCTTGGGATGGGGAATGTCCTTAGCAATGAGTACTCCTAAAATTGCTCAAGCTGCTACAGTGATACCAGGTCCAGTTGACCCAATTCCAGAGCGCTACCAACAAGGATACAAACTTTACTTAGAAAACTGTTCTGGCTGCCACATTGCTATACCACCAGAGGTGTTACCGACAGACAGCTGGCGTCAGATTCTTCTAGAAATAGACCAGCATAATGGCAAGAAGTTAGATATTATTGGTCCGATTGTCCAAATTATGTGGAACTATATGCGAGCTTTCTCTCGTCCCCAAATTAAACAGACTGAAGATGAACCAATCCCTGAGCTGATTAGAGAATCTCGTTACTTCAAGGCTCTACATCCACAAGTTGACTTACCTAAACGTCTAACTCATCAAAGCTGTGTCACTTGTCACCCTGGTGTTGAGCAATATGATTATCGTACACAGTAGATGTTCTTTTTTATATCTGATAGTAGGACATGTCTCTACAATCTAAAGACATCTGCATAGACTGCATTTTTTCCCACCTTTCTTGCCTCATCAGGGGAGTCATAAACAACCAAAAGCGAATCTGACTCTCCTAAACAGGGAAATAGTGCTAAACCCTCAGCATTACCTAAACCTTTGGTAACAGGAAGGTCAAATAAGACTTCTAAATTACTCGATTCTTGACCAGATATACTATTTTCTGATAAGGCTAATGCATCCTTGAGCAGGAAAACTCGCATATCTCCTGCTAGATCCATAGTTGGTCCTCCCAAAATAATCAGATCTTCACCCTTGAAGCATAATTCCCGTATACCCAAACCATTTAAATAAACAAAATGCTTTCTGTATAAAGCTCCTGCTTCACCGATTGCTTTGAGGGTTAAAACTCCTGGCTCTTTCTCTTCAACTTCTATCTCTATAATAATTGCCCAACCTCGCAGCACAGGTCCACGAAATCCTAGGAAAACCCTATCCTTATGTACGGCTAATCCTTCAATATCAAATCCATTTTCCTTACTGGGAAGAGGAAAAGTTAAAAATGGTCCTAGGTGAATATCTTCTTTGAGAGCATCTATGAGTATATTGCTATTTTCTGTTTTCTTTAGGCATCCTGCTGTCAGCTCTATATCTCGATTATCTGGGTGAGAGCATGATTTAAATAATTCCCCTTCAAACACAGGGATACGAGCCAGTAAATAACGGTTAAATTCAGTCTTAATTGTTGCCAGTCTTTCTAGATCAGTCTCAGGTTTTTTACCCTTCGGTTTTTTGCGCTTTGTACTATGGGAACCTGTTAACCAGAGGTAATTATGAGAATAATCTATCCCCTCAATATCAATTTCTTCTTTTTGATTAAATAGCTCTACAAAATCTCCAACGGCAAATGATTGGTGTTTTCCAAAAATATATGGCTCTACAGGGGATAGCCGCTCAATTGTGAGGAATTCATCAGAGCCTAACCACAAACTTCCATCGGTCGTTAAGGCAGCAGCAGACAGATCTTCTAGTAGGTCATCAGGTTTACTATTGAAGCGCAGTAGTACACGACTGAGTAAAAAATTTTCTGGCATAATTGTGTAAATTGTAAAAATCTCAAATCTCAAATCTTCAGTATTTTAGTTCAATTTAAACTTTTTATCCAGTTGTTGATGCGAGTATAAATTGAGTTGGCAACTTCTGTTATTTGTTGCTTGCGATACCATTTATAGAAAGCTTGTTCGTATTCTTCTCCCTGTAATTGATAATTATTCCAAACCTTGACTCCTAGAGTCATTCCCCAAAACAATAAAATATATAGTGACCAAGAAAGCTGCCCAGCACTTAGCAAATTAATAACTATTAAAAAAGCATTAATTATTATAAATTTACCAAAACTTTTCTTTAGTTGAATGCTCCGATACAGATTGAATTCTTGACGTTTTTGCTGCTCTTCTTGCTGAATGCTCCATTCCTGTTCTGCTTGCAGGATATTTTCTGTGGAAATACCTAATTCAATAGCAATTTCCACAAGCTGCTCACGGGAAAGTTCCCCTTGATCTGATTGACGAGCGATCGCTAAATTGAGAATTTGCTGAACATCTTCTTGACGGTAAAAGGGAGAAGTTTTGTTTTCCAGGACAGACATGGGCTAGTTATTATTAGTATAGAGAATGTTTTGCCATGTAGAAATATTATGCTGCTCAATGCAGGAAATGCGATTCTTATCTCTATTATGCCGATACTAACCCAGGATGGGCTAGCTAAGTTTAATGTCTAAAACCGAACTGTAGTGGACGGATCTTACGACAGCAAAGAGATAAGGAGATATTTTACATTTCGTTACAATATAAGCAAGAGAAAGAGACGACACTAAAAAAAACGTCTTCAATATAAGAATTTGAGGTAGTTGGTATGAACGGCAGCATTCGTATTGGCAATTTATTTGGCATTCCCTTTTATTTACATCCCTCCTGGTTTTTAGTCTTGGCTCTGGTAACCTGGAGCTACGGAGGACTACTAGCAGTAAGTTTCCCAGGATTAGGTAGTTTTCTCCCCTGGCTTTTGGGATTAATTGCCGCACTATTGCTGTTTTCTTCTGTCTTAGCTCATGAACTCGGACATAGCTTTGTTGCCATTCGCCAGGGAATTGAGGTTAAATCGATCACGCTGTTTCTCTTTGGTGGCTTAGCTAGTCTGGAGAAAGAATCAAAGACTCCAGCAGAAGCATTTTGGATTGCGATCGCAGGTCCAGCTGTTAGTTTGGTATTATTTATTCTGCTAAGCTTTATTGGAGTCACCATCAACTTTCCAGCTCCATTAGCCGCTATAGTCGGACGAATTGCCTTACTCAACTTAATTCTGGCTCTGTTCAACCTGATTCCTGGCTTACCTTTAGATGGAGGTAATATTCTCAAGGCTCTGGTATGGAAGATTACGGGAAATCCCTATAAAGGAGTTGTTTTTGCCAGCCGTGTCGGTCAGTTTTTTGGTTGGGTAGGGATTGCCATTGGCTCACTCTCCGTCCTTGAAATCATCAATTTCGGTAGTATCTGGACTCTGTTAATCGGTTGGTTTCTTTTACAAAATGCTGGTCGTTCTGCCCAGTCTGCCACAATTCAAGACCAACTAACTGGCTTAAAAGCAGAGGATGCGGTGATTCCTAACAGTCCCATTGTCTCAGGAGACTTGTCTTTAAGGGAGTTTGCCAATGAGTTTATCATTGGCAAGAGGGAATGGAGTAAGTTTCTAGTTACTGATAGAGAAGGTCAACTTTTAGGAGCGATCGCAGTTGATGATATGAAAAATATTCCCACCTCTGATTGGCCAACAACTACAGTTAGGGAACTAATGCAGCCAGTTAAGGTTTCAACCATCGTTAAATCAGATCAATCCCTCTTGGAAGTGGTAATGCTCCTAGAGCAAGAACAACTCAATCAATTGCCTGTAGTTCGTGAAAATGGTGTTCTAGTAGGACTGCTAGAAAAAACTTCAATTCGCAACCTACTTGAACAAAAAGCACAAACTAACCCAGCTTAACACTATTGAGAGGCAGGAGGCAGGGGGTGAGCTTTCAAAAGGTGTGGGGAGTGTGGGGAGTGTGGGGAGTGTGGGGAGTGTGGGGAGTTTGTTTGGATACTTAGCTAGAAATCCCACGCATAATTTCGCTCACCCGGAGGCGAGGTAGGAGGTTCCAAGGAGGTCGGTGTGCCCCTACCTTAATTTGTTGGTTGCGATTGCCTAAGGCACCAGCGAAGCTGATCTGTTTCAGCAGCGCTTGCGCATCACCGTCGTTTTTTGCTATTATTATTTTATAATGGGTAAAGTGTGCGCCCATATATAAAGGTATTATTTCTGCTCTCAAGAAAAGCATTCGCTTCACAGTTTGCCCTCACCCTGTGGGGCAAGGATTCGACTTGAAGTTGACACTAATTAATACCTATTCTCAGGTTGTCCAGAAGCCGGACTTGTTGAAGAAGTCGGGCTTCTTAGCGTTTACGAACTAGTGGGGCACGACGGAAATAACCCACCAGTTTGAGCTCGATAGAATCCTTGACTCTATAAGCATTTTGAATTTTGAACTTTGAACTCCGCGCGGCGGTAGTAGCTATTGCTGAGTTTAACCAACAACAGCTCAACTAGACAGGATCCAAGTCAAATTTATTGGCACCAGCAATGGTTAAGGGAGTGGTTCCATTGTTAACTGCCTTGCAAAATATCTCGTAATCTGTGCCATTAGATGCCACTCTGAATTTGCCAACGTTACCCATTGGTGGCATACCAACTAGCTTAACTTCAGCACTAGCTTGGAAGTATTTCCAAAACTTATTATTTAGGCATTGTATTGTAGTAAAGCTGGCATTAGGGGTGATCTGAAATTGTTGATTAGATGTGTCGCCTTGATGTGCCTGAATAAACCCACTAGTTGAAGCTTGCAAAACGTTGGTGCTGCCATACACTTTGAGATAATAATCGCTCACGACAATACTCCTAATACGATGGTTGATATTATGTCCGGTTGAGTTAGTGGTAATAAGGCAGAGGGCAGAGGGCAGAAGGGAAGGAGCAAAGTTGCAAGGTAGAAGGGAATAATAACTGTTTAGGCGAACATGATATTAGGTGAATTTAAGAGTTGATTGCTTGCTCACCATAAGCATTCTTAATTCTTAATTCCGCGCAGCGATACTAGCTATTGCTAGGCTTAACCAACAGCAGCTCAATTAGGCAGACTGCAAAGCAAATTTATTGGCACCAGCGATGGTTAAGGGAGTGGTTCCATTGTTAACTGCCTTGCAAAATATCTCGTAATCTGTGCCATTAGATGCCACCCTGAATTTACCATCATCACCCATTGGTGGCATACCAACTAGCTTAACTTCAGCACTAGCTTGGAAGTATTTCAAAAACTTATTATTTAGGCATTGTATCGTAGTAAAGCCACCATTAGGGGTGAAATCAAATTGTTGACTGCCTGTGTCACCTTGATGTGCCTGAATAAACCCACTAGTTGAAGCTTGCAAAACGTTGGTGCTGCCATACACTTTGAGATAATAAATGCTCACGACAATACTCCTAATATGATGGTTGATATTATGTCCGGTTGAGTTGGTGGTAATAAGGCAGAGGGCAGAGGGCAGAAGGCAGAAGGAAAAGAGTAAAGTTGCAAGTTAGAAGGGAATGATAACTATTTAGGCGGACATGATGTTAGGTGGATTGAAGAAGTGATTGCTTGCTCACCATAAGCATTCTTAATTCTTAATTCCGCGCAGGGTTACTAGCTATTGTTGGGTTTAACTAACAACAGCTCAACTAGACACGCTGCAAATCAAATTCAGATGCACCAGCAATGGTTAAGCGAGTAGTTCCATTGTTAACTGCCTTGCAAAATATCTCGTAATCTGTGCCATTAGATGCCACTCTGAATTTGCCAACATCACCCATTGGTGGCATACCGACTAGCTTAACTTCAGCACTGGCTTGGAAGTATTTCAAATACTTAATATTTACGCATTGTATCGTAGTAAAGCCACCATTAGGGGTGAACTCAAATTTTTGATTAGATGTATCGCCTTGATGTGCCTGAATAAACCCACTAGTTGAACCTTGCAAAACGTTGGTGCTGCCAGACACTTTGAGATAATAATCGCTCACGACAATACTCCTAATACAATGGTTGATATTATGTCCGGTTGAGTTGGTGGTAATAAGGCAGAGGGCAGAGGGTAGAAGGCAGAAGGAAAAGAGTAAAGTTGCAAGTTAGAAGGGAATGATAACTGTTTAGGCGGACATGATATTAGGTGAATTTAAGAGGTGATTGCTTGCTCACCATATTTATCCTTTCCCTCAAAGAGCAAAATTCAAACCCTGGAGCAGACTACTCGAAAACCAATATTCATAATCCTGAGGTTTGCATGGAAGCTCTGGCGATATGCACTGCGGTTCTCTTGGGGAATGGTAGCCCAAGAACCACCAAGGGATAGCCCAGTGGGATTATCCTCAACACTCTTATCTTTTAATTCCCAAACTTTGTCATCAGAAGGTGCATCCTGGTAGTTTTCATGCCACGGATCTGCTGACCATTCCCAAACATTGCCATGCATATCGTATAATCCAAAGGCATTGGGTGGGAAACTACCTACAACTGTTGTCTGGTCT